>Ga0123355_10005656_pt1 | contig 18353 bp, 14 predicted proteins | sample TergutEmb28metaG_3_FD_89872 | JGI IMG/M metagenome (GOLD analysis project Ga0123355, IMG submission 89872) | Embiratermes neotenicus P1 segment gut microbial communities from Petit-Saut dam, French Guiana - Emb289 P1 | ecosystem: Host-associated > Arthropoda: Insects > Digestive system > Gut ... | reverse complement strand
GGCTGAGTGGACCCCGTTCCAGACCCACTACTACTCAGAAAATCTGGTAGCGCCGGGGATCGAACCCGGAACCTCTGTATCTGTAGCCAGAAACTCTGACCACTAGACCACAGAGGCGGTCCATTCATGTCAAGCACTGAAAGAAAATATCTTACAGATCTCTGTTATTCCAAGACCATATATTCATCATGCATATAGAAACTTTTGTAAGATGTAAGGCCTGCAATGAAGTGTGAAGTCAGAATACTGAGACTCAGCTTTGAAATAAGGTAAGTCATGTTGTAGGAGGAGAATATACAATCAGTAACTGGCTTATCGTACTCCAACCTTGCCATAACATTACATGGGACCCAAATGTCTGACAGACTACACAGCCTGTACATATTATTACAAAGTTGTAAGACAGGTGGATGGTATGAAAAAACTATATTAAACTACCGTTTCAAATCCCTTACATGACACAAATTATGGCTCTTAACCCTTTGAAGCCAGAATTAAATTCCTGGTGTGATGTTAGGCCATTAAATGGCCATTATCTATACCATGTATTTTGAATTTTGAGCATCACACTGCATGACAGATATACCACCCAAAGGTTAAAAGGACTCTTGATTATACTCACATTTCTTCTGAATTATCCCCAGTGGCCTTGTCTGGGGGTCTATATCCTAACCACCTCCCACAGACATTCCTGCCAACCTGCCCACACAAAATAGCATTCCTATGCTACTCACTTAGATCCTGCTGATAAAGACATCAGGTTCCTCCAGAATTTTGGTACCCAACAATAGCAACAGTTACACAAGTAAAAATCTGGAACTCCATAATCTGGATGCACACTGCTGTGAATCCCTCCAATTTTACATCACATCTCAAATGGAATATGCCATAAGATGGCATAAACTAGTTTACAGGATATCCTATTACAGGTAAATGGTAAAGGTAAAGTTTACCCTAGAACAGCCTCCCATAAATCCAACCCCTCGTCTGTACCTCAGGGTATCGTAGATTTGTACTCTGCTCTACCCTGGGTCATGTGGGAGGCGGTAATAGTTGTGGAGGGTATAGCCTGATGGGGGTTGCCATGACACGCTGGCTAACAGGGCTCTGGTCTACCCAAGCCAAGGTGGAAGGTATCGTGCTGAAGGCTGCATGGTACTGGGGTAGAGATGGCAGTGTAGTAAAGATCGCCTTGGGGAACCGGACCGCACCCCATTGTATGTAGGCCTTCTGTCTGCATGGGGCTTCGTGGATGATGACCTTACATTTTTCCCCACATGTAGGAGGGTACCTTTTTGGGGACTCCGGCAGACATACATGAGTGAATGAATGAAAAGTAGACCAGTGGCTTTGGTGATGGAGTATCGCTGCCCATGAGGACCCTGTTAGGGAACATGGAGGGGGCTCCCTTACCGGGGACTCTGAGGGAAAGATAAAAAGAGAGATATTAAGTGAGAGGTAAAAATGCCCTGTAAGCGGGTATTTCTCTCCATAGGGGCCCCAATGGGGAACCTGGAGGGGATTTGCTTGCCAGGTCTCTTTGAGGGAAAAGGATAGCATATTTGGCTTCCTTTTTTGGACCCAGAGGATGTTAAGATATTAGGAAATGTGGTATTGAGGAGGAAACCTCAGTCCACATTTTGTGTGAATGTGAGGCTTTGGCTTCACTCAGATATACGTACATATCTGGGTTCCTTCTTTTTGGACCTTGAAGATAATAGAAAACTAAGTATAGGAGCCATCTGGAACTTTGCTAAAGGAACAGGGCTCCTTTAACTTAGTACAGAACATAGGGCACAAAGGGCCTGTCTTAAGGTCTAGGTGCACTGGGCCAGGCAGGGCTCGAACCCAAATACTATTCTATTCTTTTCACCGTAGAACAGGTCATTAAGGCTCAGAGGTATAGTTATACTCTTTCTCCTTTACCCCAGTGCCAGATGGTGGTTGGTGGTCATCACCATGCCCCAGCCACTTCACCCCCAGAAAGAACCAGTACCTATTGCATGCGAGGATAAATAGGCCCCAGAGCCAGTCTGGACAGGTGTGGAAAATTCTGCCCCCACCGGAATTTCATTTCCAAACTGTCCAGCCTGAAGCAAGTCGCTATACCGACTACATTATCCCGGCCCACCATATCCTGTTATAGGGTTACTGGAACTTGGAATAAGTCAAGAGTGAACTGGTTGAATAACAAACATCCTATCACATACTTTATACCAGTGAACCCACAATGGAAATGAACATCAGTGTGTGCATAAAATACTACTATCAGTGGTATACCACATTTTGGGCTACAATATATGCAGTACAACTCACCATTTCCTTTCTTCTGACTAAGTGTGGCCTCCAATTCAAACATCCACTGACAAACAGCTGCATGGTGTATTGTTGAGAACTCTGGGAAATATGCTGCCATCATTTCAGAGAAGCCTTCCACATCAAATGCTTCTTCCACACTTGCTTCTGTGCCCATATCTTCCAAGATGCTTACCACATAGCTGAGCACTATCTCATCAATTGAACTGCAAAACAAACCACTGCATGAGACAAACATGTACTCCAGACAAACCACTAGAACAATTCAATACACATGACACCACACATTGTCATGAAATTATAATGGATGAAAGATCACAAATTATATTTATTACAGCGATAAAAAGTGACATTTTCATATTGTTACAGGCACAAAGGCACAGCAAAACAACTTCAGTCATGTATTGCAGCAAAGCATGAAGAATTTGGCATTCAGGCAATGTGGAAGGACTATAATTACCTTATGTAACATGTACTATCAACTAAAGAAACCAACACTGGCAGATAGGATGAAAAAGATACATAATAATGAATAAGTGATAAAGGATGTCAGTGGGAGGGGTCAGGGCATGTTTCTATGTATTATTCCAGCTTCTAACCTGAAGGAATTTTGGTGAAACACAAACATCTCAGGGCAGTTTAGCCCTCAGGTTCACAATACATGATATCAGCAGCTCAGTTTCCATTATCTGTGTGGTGCACAACACATACAGACATTTTTGACATTATATAAAACATGCATTCTTCTTACAACTAATCACAACAACCAACAAGTGCACATAAAATGACTAAAAATCATACATGTTATGTATGATTTTCAGTCACTTTACGTGTATTTGCTTGTTACTGTTATTACTTATAGATATTTTATACACATACAACCAACTCAATCAATTGAAGCAGCAATCCCAACGAAGTTCCTCCAGCAAAGAAATGAATACATAGTACCACTCCAAACATCATATCGAGCTCCAAAAATATGGATGCCCACCATTCCCTACAAACCTAGCTGCCTGCATGGAAGACAGGGCTAAACTGATGACATAAGATAAAAGGGAAAATTCCTGCCAGTATCTGAAGTGTGTACACTATATTTTCCCTGCAAAGAAAGACAGCCTTTCTCTTGTCACTGGACAAAGAGTTTCCATAATTCAAGAAAGGTGGAGGACTCAAGACAAGCTACTTCAGTCTGGCCTTCTTCTTGTGCAGTTACAATATGCATGTTCAGACTGCTACACAACACTAAACATGCCTACACTTGCAGCATCTGACATACCTCATATGACATCCAGTATTTCGTGGTCAACAGGAACACGTCATATGTCAGGGGTTCACTAATTTTCCAAAAATATAGCAGCAACCTCAAAATTCTAGGTGCCAAAAAGATACATGACGCAAGTTTCACAGTAAGGACCCACAAGTATTAAGTGCCACCATTCAAAATTTAGTTGCTGGGTGACCTGGCATGAGGGACTTGTGCATCCGTGACATACATGCATACAACAACCCTGTTGAGAGTGATATGAACACAATCTGGCATGTTAGCATCGGACACAGGTGCACACAGGAACTCTGTTATGGTAATCTGATATGTCAGCACATTGAAGGTTATGGGCCCTTTCTGCAAGAGACATGGTCTGCAATCCTTCCATCCAGCTACATACTGGACAGTAATTGCATTCATCATCTGCACTAATCATATCACTTCTGTGTCAGTATATTTCTTCATATGGGTGGATACAAAACCATAAGTATGCGCTTATAATGCACTTTGACTGATTGTCATGTGAGGGCTAACACAAAGCAAACTATTTTTCAGAACTGAAGGTTGCACTGTGTTGATGACTATATGTGAAGAACTATGACTGTGAAATGGGCTCACTGTTATATTCTTTTGCCTTGAATGATTAATTCAAATCTAAAATTTTTAAAAGTCTGTCATTGGATGAATGTATCACTTCCCATTTCCTAATATGTTGCTGTGCCATGTGATAATAAGCATGGCTGTAAGCCATACCACAAACTTCCCCCTTCCAAATCACTAGCCTTGGCCTGTCATTGGTGTGATAAACAAGGGACATGAACATATTTATTATCTGCAAATTTCGGTTGCGAAGCTGCAATGTGATCTACTGTCAGAAAGTTACTCATAGGAATTAATGAGTCATGCTGAGAAATTCAAATCCTAACAGCAGATCCTCCCTGATAAGTGGGTCCCTGTCACCACGGATTGGCACATCCTCAGGTTCTAGATGGGGGAACAGCCTCCAAGGTGGAGGGTAGCTGGGAATATATTGAATAAGCAGTCATGGACAGCCGACAAGTGGTGGTCCTCCAGCATGGGGGGTTAGGCAAGGTGCTAACAACTCCTCACTGTAAAAACTGGCCTTGTTACAAAACAGATACATGTGCCCCAGACCTGGACTGATCCTCTGATAATACCTAAGCAACGGAAATGGGACATGACATTCAGTACATGGAATGCAAGGAGCATGGATAGGTCTGGTTCATTTACAACAGCAGCCAGGGAATTAGCAAGATATAAATTACATTCAGTGGGTGTAAGGAGGTTAGGTGGGACAAGGGGGGCATGGTAGGGGCAGAGGATTACATTTTTTTTTTATGAAAGAGGAAAAGAAAATCATCAATTCGGAACAGGATATTTTGTACACCACAGAATAGGATCAGCAGTTAAGAGAGTAGAGTTTGTTAGTGATAGGGTGTCATATATGATTCTGAGAGACTGCTGGTGTAATATCATGGTTTTGAATGTGTAGGCACCAAGGCAGGAGAAAAGTGATGATTCAAAATACAGTTTTTATGAGGAATTAGAGCAGGTTTTTCATCATTTTTCTAAGTACCATATGAAAATTCTATTACGAGATTTTAATGCAAAAGTTGGGGGAGAGAATATTTTCAAACTGACAATTGGGAATGAGAGTCTACATCAGGATAGTAATGATAATGGTGTTAGAATTGTAAGCTTTGCTATATCAAAAAGTCTTGCTGTTAAGAGCACTATGTTCCCACACCGAAACATTCATAAGTACACCTGGACCCCTTCTGATGGGAAAACTCACAACCAGATTGATCATATATTGATAGATAGGAGATGGCAGTCGAGTATACTAGAGGTACAAAGTTGCAGGGGAGCTGACTGTGATACTGATCACTACCTGGTGGTTGCAAAACTAAGGGAAAGATTGGCAGTAAGTACACAAGCAGCACAGAAGTTTGATGTGGAAAGAATTAATCTCTGGAAACTAAATGAGCTGAAGGTTTGGAAACAGTGATAGATTAAGATCTCAAAGAGGTTTACAGCTTTGGAGAACTTCAGTGATAGCAAGGACACAAAGAGGGTTTGGGAGAACATTAAAGAAAATGTCAAAACCTCTTCTAAAGACAGTCTAGGTCTGTATGAATTGAAACAGCACAAACCATGATTTGAAGAATATTGTTTACTATTTTCGATTGGAAGAAGCAGGCTAAAATGTAGTGGTCACAGGATCCAAACCAATGCAATGTAGATAAACTAAACAGTGTACGACATGAATTTAGTGGACAGTTCAGGAACTAAAAGAAGGAATATGTGACAGCTAAAATGAATGAACTTGAAACAAACAGTAAAATAAATAATATAAGAACTTGCATTTGTCATATATTTGAGAAGAAATGGGAATACAATGAAGCAGTGCATCAGTTCTTTATATAATTCAAGAAACCTTATGATTCAGTTATGAGGGAGGTCTTGTATAGTATTCTCATTGGGTTTGGTATACCCAGGAGACTGGTAAGGTTAATAGAAATGTGTTTATCATGTTTCATGTTAAGAATGATTTGAAACTAGGATATGCTTCGTCACCATTGCTTAGCAACTCTGCTTTAGAGTATGCCATTAGGAGGGTTCAGGTAAACCAGGATGGCTTGAAATTAAATGGTACACATCAGCTTCTGGTTTATGCTGATGATGCTAATATATTGGGAGGAAGCATACATACTGTAAAGGAATAAGCAGATGCTTTGGTAGTGGCTAGTAAGGAGATTGGAGTAGAAGTAAATTCTGATTTAAACTATGTACATGGTCACGTCTCAAATTCAGAATGCAGGATGAAGTCACAGTAGAAAGAATGATAACAGTTCCTTTGAAAGGGTCGAAGAGTTCAAATATTTGGAAAGAACCTTAACAAATCAAAATTCCTTTCAGGAATATATTAAGAGCAGATTAAGTCAAGGAATGCTGCTATTGTTCAGTCCAGAATATTTTGTCTTCCAGTTTGCTATCCAAAAATATAAAGAATAAGATATACAGAACTATCATTTTGCTGTGGTTTTGTATGGATGTGAAACCTGGTCACGCACACTGAGGGAGGAACTTAGATTGAGAGTGTCTGAGAATAGGGTGCTGAGGAGAATATTTGGGCCTAAGAAAGATGAGGTAATAGGAGAGTGGAGAAAACTACATGAGGAGGAGCTGAATGATCTGTACTCCTCACCAAATATTAGTCTGTGATCATATTGAGAAGAATGAGATGGGCGGGACATGTAACACGTATGGGGGAGAGGAGAGGTGTATACAGGGTTGTGGTGGGGAAATTTGAGGGAAAGACCCACTAGGAAGACCCAGGCATAGATGGGAGGATAATCTTAAATGGATCTTTAGGAAGTGGGATGGGGGATACTCACTGGACTGATCTGACTCATGACAGGGACAAGTGGCAGGCATTTGCAAATGTAGTAAGGAACTTTGCGTTTCCATTAAATACAGGAAATTTCTAGAGTAGCTGAGAACTGGTTAGCTTGTCAAGAAGGACTCTGTTCCATGCAGTATGTAAGTAAGTAAGTAAGTAACTAAGTGAGTAGGTAAGTAAGTAAGTAAGTAAATAAGTAACAGCAGGTCCTACACACTGCAAACAGTGACTTCAAACCTCTACATAACAATAACTGCCCATTGCTTTCCACTTTGTACATACACACACACACTGGCACACACATACCAAGGCCTTGTTTAATGCTGTAGTTGTGTTCCTTAAAAAGTGGAGGTAAATCAAAAATGATACAACAGAAATAACATAATACCACCAGCCAAAGGGTGTCAAATAAAAAATGAGAGGGAATAAATTAAGAAGTGGTATAAATTGGTACAGGGCATCAAAGCAAAAAGGTGTAAAACAAAACAGGTGCAAAGCAAGGCCTTGGTGTGTGTGTATACACACACATATTCATACATACATACAGTTCTACATGAGTGATTACATTACAGTTCCCATCAGTGACATCACATCAGAGCAGCAGCCACATACACATCACAGTATGTATATCTAAACATATTTCCACCATTACTTCAGCACAGTGCATTTGTTTCACATTTTTTAAGAAAAAATACACAGTTTACTCAATCATACTGACCACAGGACTTAAGGCAGAAAGATCTACTTAAATTATTGAGGCAGAAACCAATGCCTAATAAAGAAATGTGGTCATGGTCTGGAAATACTAGACAAAATCAGACCTGGGCCAATACAAACTTCTGTAATCAGCTTTAAAACTCACTACATATGAATATACAAGTTTCAAAATGGCAAATATGCTTGATGCATATCAAATTTACATAGATTGCGTGCAGCCTGAAATTCTTGCACACATTGTGACAAGCAGAAACGGTAAAAATCATTCCTGCTGAGCTATGATAACATATGCTACCAGCCATTCAAAAATACGAAAATAATAATCGCAACTATCAAAACATTTGGACAGGTGCGGTCGAATCTTACGTACCTTGAGACTGAACTATCTGCAGTACTTACCTAAGTTGTGCACTAGGAATGTGTTTTCGTACAAACTTGAAGAGAGATTCCTTCACAAGGGCTTCTTGCTCTGCTATTGTTGACCGATTCATTCTTTTACGTCCAACTACACACAAACAAATGGTTTAATTAAAAATAGGCCTGTACTAGACAGATTTTCAAACTTCGGTATGCATGTGTAACTCCGGCATAAGACAACCCAGTATTCTTGAATACTGTGAGAACACGGCTCTATTAACGCCAAATATGCATCGATTAAAACTCAGTTTCAATCACAGTTCATACTTAAACGCACGACCTTACCAAGAGGGGTTATATATATCTGTAGGCTTCAGTAAAATTTAAATAAATCCGCCAGTACTATATGCAAGTTATATGCTGTAAACCACACACGCACTTAGCACCACCGGGGAACGATTTTGGCTACGAAACAATGCGACAATAACTTTTCCTTCCAATGGCACAGAACTTAAGAAATTTACCGACAAATTGTAAACAACACGAACTGCAGTTGACAGTCGATGAGTGCGACATCTATAGGTAATGTCTGACATTAAAGCTACACAGACGAGATCAATCAATAATAATTCATTCCTTAAAACGCTTTTTATGTTCAATTTTCAGTTCCATCTAATTTTCTAGAACATTCCCGAAAAGCACCACAAATACCAACGAATTCCCTGTTAATGTTTACAATAGACACGCAACGACAGCCAGGGCCGGCGTATGGGTGTCGGCGCCCTAGACGAGCCCTCAGCTGAGCGAACCCTAGTGAAGTTTGATAGGCTTTGAAGACTTTTGGGATATGACGCACCCGATTCGTAAGAGTTACCAATATGTGGGTGCAGCTTGGTACTATATATCTCAGGATCTAATGACTTAAAGCACTACTTGGACCCTGAGGATGGAGGCAGCAAACTCCTCCGAAACGTTGGTAACCATGTACCAGTCGACATGTAGAATCTAAGAATACTCGACAATCATCAGCACTACTGTGAGATCCTCACATATCCAAAATGTTACCAAGCTAGCATAGCAACTCTTACTGCAACCTATTGCCTTTGTAACTGTCACAAAGACAACATTTGCACGGTACTTTAATCCCCTTGCGTTATAACTTAATGCAATATATTACTATGTTTAGATAAGAACAAAGGAGGGCAAATATACACAATAAACTTCAAGGTAAGAACCAGTACTGCAATAAAAGAAATGAATCTTATGTGAATGCAGGTTTCTGAGTTATGGTCTCCTGCAGATTAAAGGAAATGCTCAGTGTCCACCTTGAATTTCACTGCAGTCAATTTGGTGCTTGCGTCTCTCAGTTTGTAATTTTCAGTGTCTGATTAACAATGCAGCAGGCAGTCTGCCAGTAACTAAATGACACTGTTTGTGTCCATTCAAAGTGTCATACCAGTGAAATGGGTGACATGCATCTAATATTTGATCAAGCTTATGGCAATGAACATGAAGCATATCATACATCCCAAGAAAACTTTCTGAATTGTCAAATATCAAATGTAAAAACTTTTTCTGCCATTGATAGACATGGTTTAGGGGGGGAAAAGTATATTTAATGTGCAGTTAAATAAATACGGGCAAATACAAACAGCTTTAATCTCTCAACAAGAAAGGAGATTCCTTGACATTAGTTTCTGCAAATCCAAAGATGAACACAAGGAGAAGAGCCACATATGAGGTAGTTCTACAAAACAGATGGGTGATCTTAATATATTCCATATACATGCATTGAAGGAATATTTACACTTTCATTGAATAGACTAGAATAGAATAGAATTTATTTGCATTCCATAGAACCTTTTTAGTACAAGGATATGAAATAAGTTAAAACATGAATCTAAGGCAGTATAATACAATAAAAAATGAAACACACTGTTCATACAGTTGTAAAAATATCACATAACGCAACACAGATCAAAGTACAACAAGGTACTTTTGTCAGGAAATATTTCATAATGAACATACATTTAGTTAAAAATATACCTAATGGAAAATAATGGAGTAAGAGCTAATCCTTCAATGCTGACTTAAATATTTTACATCATATTATTTTCATACTCATTTACTATTATTATGTTAATAGTCAACTAATGAATAAAAGGAGTTCATGTGTAAGAAACGTTTTAAAGCACTTTTAAATGTCCTCGGACTATTGGAAAATATTTTAATGTTGAAAGGAGACTATTAAAAATCTTAATATCTGAACAGTAAACTCCCTTTGGTTAAATATCTAAATTAGCCAAAGGTCAATGAAGGTTAGAACTTTGTCTAGTATTTATATTATGAATTTCTGAATTTATCAAAACGGGTGAACTACAAATATAAGAAGGGAATGTATGTATTGTAACATAAGTGGCAAAATTTTTAGGTTCTTGACTAATATTCTGCAGAAGTTTATAATCCCACAATCCATAATAATTCTGATTACTTTTTTTTTTTTTGCAACCAAAATATTTATATACTGTGACAAGAATTTCCCCAAAATATTATTCTGTAACTCATGATTGCATTAAAAAGAGAGTAATAAATCAAAAGTAATGTTTTCTGAGACATAAATAACTTAATGGATCTGATTACATAGCAAGTAGTGTTTAATTTAGTTGTTAGATGATCTATATGCATTCTCCATGATAATGTGCTATAAATAGTTAACCCAAGACATTTGAAAAACAGAAAACTGGGGATTAATTTATTATTATAACCAGTCTTCAGGTCAGTTGCTGGACGTTCCTAGTCTTAAAGTGAATACAGTGAGTACTGCAAAATTTAATGAGAGATAATAGTTTTTAAACCAAGTGATCATATTTTTCAAAATTGTATGAGTATTTGAGTTAAGTTCAGTTGCTTTTGAGTGAGTAAAGAGTATATTTGTATTGTAAACAAACAAAATAGGCGTAGATTTGTTATATACGCACTGAGGTAAATAATTTACGTGTAAAAGAAATGCAGAGGACCCAGGATGGAATCCTGTGGGACTGCTCTAGCAAAACGGCCCTTTTGAAGTCCACTCAGCAACCAGCTATCAAGAGCCATTCACCGTACCAAGCCTACAACTCTGTCGGGTAACCATTGACAGAGCAGGGAGAACAACGGGAGCACAGTATAAAAAGTCTAGCTGGGGCGACTTGAACGAGCCCGCCAACAGGCGCCCAGCACCTGGCGGTGGGTCCGCGCCTCTGCCCGCGACCTCATGGGCGAACTAGCTGCTCTCAGCAGCCAGCAACTCGGGCCATCTGAGGGAGGGGTGACATACGTGGCTGTATTGGTCAGGCCCGTCGCCTCGTCTCAGCCAAGTGGGTCACTTATGCCGACAGCCATGGATTCGGACCTGTCCGAAACCGCTGTCTCATCCGAGACAGCCAACCGGCGCATGTCTAGCGACAAGTCCGGGCCTTTGAGTGACAAACGGGATGGCACCAATCAACACGCCCATGTGGCCAACACCTGCCTACCAGCAGGAGAGCGTCCTAATAAGACGTACATTTTATTAAAGGTGTTAGGGACACCCGTGTCTTCCTGAATTGTTTGCGGGCGTCTTGCCCTGGCGATCTGACGGCCCAACTAAAGGGTGAGAAGTTGATGGTCGTCCCATCAACCGCCGACGGCTTCAGAGCCTGGGTCAGCGCACTGCGGTCCCTTGATGGGAAGGAGGGTGTGAGTTTCCACACCTTCACGCTCCCGGAGGACCGATGTGTGCGGCTCCTGGCGACGAATCTGGGTAGGGGTGTGCCTGAGAGCGTCGTGAGAGAGGAGCTCGAATCCCTGAACATTCGTGGCTAGGAAGTCACGCAGCTGCGATCCAGCCGTCGCGAACAGGACTCTTAGTGCATGTTGCGTTGTTGTCTTATATCGAGAGTTTAAGAAAACACACAATTACGAAACCTGCGAGGAATCTTATTCGTCCCGTGCCGTGGAATTCGGTTTGTTTTTGTTCTTTCGCACGCGGTACTGTATCACAACAAAATGAAGAAGACTTCATCATTAGCTGTGAAAATAAACATGTCAATACGAACCCGTACAACTGTATATACTATAGTGCACTGCCTGGCGCTACTAGACACACACACACGCCAATTCTGAGAAACTCTCACGCTTGCTCTGACATCAAGCTGCACATAGTTGACCTTCACGATATCCACTTTATTCACATACGCACGTGACGGCGCTATTCCTTTATTGAAAACGAATCGGCCGGAAGGAAGAGTTGAACATATATCTTCGCCGAATCCAGTCGTGGACGCTCTTGAACCTATGCAGCAACCTCCGGATACCCATAGTTCCGAGCATAGGGATCCCACTAATACTGAAATTTTCACTTGTAGTATGAATTGGTGAGAGTAGCATTTATAGGAGGCGCACACTGTATTAAATTAATTCTGAATGTGCCACTGAAGACAGCGAGTCGTTATTTTGTATTACTCAAAATAACTGCCTTACCAGCGTGGATTTCTGACGATAAATTTGCTCAATATTTACTTGACTTCCATTATTCCGCAATAGATGACATTCAGTGTAACTGTATCACAGAAGTGGATTTAAACTACTGCAGTAAAGGATAATTACTGTGTGCCCTGCTAATAAAGCAGATAACAACACGCGAATCCAGTTTGTTTTTCCAGACGTTTGACAACAATTCGTTCCAGAGAAAAATTGCTTCTGCTACAAAACTCCAAACCTACAGCGACACGGTTCTGTATGGGTGTATCCTTTCACGGAGCACCATCGTGTCACATTACGCTGTTGGAGGAACGGTGGTTGGACATCTCGTACTGTAGTACTCTTCGAAAGCGGTGTATTGTAAAACGCGTCTGGATGATCAGTCGCCATCATGAGAATTCCAGACGTTACCAGAGTTACACTGTGATACACAGGCGACTCCCGACGCACCACGATTGTGCGTGCCCGATAACATTGCCGTCACCGCTGGTCACGGGCTACAAGCGCTAGAAGAAATGACACCTTCGGAAATTATGCGGCTTGAAGTCCTTGCACTCGAAGTTACGGCACCTCGCCAGATAACTGACGTTAATTCACTTCGCCACGTAAGCCGAGTCTCGCTACGTCGAGAGCAACGCTCCTACTGTCATCTTATTATCCTCACAGTTCTCTGTACGTATACTTTCCTAGGGTTCCTTTGTTATTACCTACGATTCCATCTGAGTGTCTTGATTTGAAAGTGCTGGCCCCTAAACAACATTTCAACACCGGACACTCACCATCATCATTAGTATTCAGCCTTGAAGGCCGGGCTTGGTAGGAACCAGACCCCAGTCATGTGACCAGTATGGCTCTGGCACACTGCATCCTGGGCAGGTACTTGGGGGTAGTTTGCCATTGCTTTCCCCGCCTTTAGACGTTCCCACTTTAGCCGCCAGGTGCCTCCGTACTCAACGACGCTAGAGATCCTAGCAGCGAAAGGTGGAACGGTGGGCGAGAAAGATGACCGGACACTACCGAACAAAATCCGACCCATACGGTTTCCAGTCCCGGTCAAGATGCGGATGAACCAAAGAACTCATGAGGGATCGTCACACTCACTGCATACCCGCTACTAGCCAACTGAAGTAATCTGGCAAGCCGCATCGGTCTAACAAGAAAAACGCCCCGACACCGTGATCACAACACGACTTCCTGAGGAAGCAACATACGTATATATATATATATATATGCTTAGGTCCCTAGTAGGACTATAAACCACTTATTTTGTGTACAAGGAAGTTGTAGAACAATTTACCGTGTTTTAAGTTTGTTTTTATGTTGATGCTTTAGCAAGAGCTTTATTGTTGAGAAACGTGCACGCTTATTTTTTGTATTACTGATATTTGGTATAATTTTGTTTGCTGTATTGATATGTTGTTACTTTGCATGCATTGTACATTAATTATAATGTTTGGTTAGTACGTTTGGAAACGATGCGGTTTGAAAGTTTTGAGTATTATTTAAAGTTTCATTCCGAATCTTTGTTTGAAGACGGGCAGACGTAATGAATGTATAATTTGAACATTTTAGTTACACCGTGCAGTGACAGCCACTGCGTGTTGACAATGAGGATACGTTTGATCAGCAGTTCACTGCACTATAAGAAATGCATGATTAGACAGGTTACGCACATCACCCTCTAAATAACCCAGCGCGACAAGGTAATTGGCCTCACTCGCCTACGTACGATTTACGTACTCTCCGCAACAAGATTGACACACAAGTGGAGAAGGCTGTTGGCTTGCTATTCAGACGAAGTACTACTATGTATACGCGACACATTTGGCTTCACATCATAAAAGGTAAGTCGTGCTGAAAGTGTTTAGAAATTCTTAGTTCTTTTGGAAAATCCACGACGAGTCGAGCATTTTCGGTTAACGATAATTTGCTAATTTTACTTAAGGTCCCAACTCTATATTCCCGAAGATATACTTACTTACTCCATGGTACAGAATCCTTCCTGAGAGCTAAATGGTTTGCAGCTAGTCAAGAAATTCCCCGCATTTCACGGAACCCAAAGTTCATTAGTGCACTTACAAGCGTCCGCCACCTGTCTGTATCCTGGGCCAGCACAATCGAGTCCATATACCCACATCCCACCTCCTGTAGATCCATCCTAATATTATCCACACATCTATGCCTATGTCTCAACAGTGGTGTCTTTCCCTCCGGTTTCCCTACCAAGACCCTATACACGCGCCACATGCCCAGCCCATCTCATTTTTCTCGATTTTATCACCCGCAAAATATTGGGTGAGGAGTACAAATTATTTAGCTCCTCGTTACTCAATCTCCTCAATTACCCGTTACCTAGTCCCTCCTAGGTCCAAATATTCTCAACACCATGTTCTCAAACACCCTCAGCTTCCTTACCTCCCGCAACGTCAGCGACCAAGTTTCACATTCATACAAACCAGGCAAAATTATAGTTCTATATATCTTGATCTTTAAATTTTTTGATAACAACCTGGAAGACAAAAGATTCTGCGCCGAATGTTAGCAAGCATTTCCTGACTTCAGTCTGCTCTTAATTCCTTCCGCAATATAATTTTGATTTGTTAAAGATGTTCCCAAATATTTAAACTCTTCCACCCCATCGAAGGTACTATTATCTATCCACACTCTGTGAATTCGTCCTGCATTCTGATCTCGAGACATGACCATATACTTAGTTTCCGAAGTTGAAAGTGGGGCAAGGCAACTCTGGCCCGACGATTGGGGCGTGTGGTATAGAGATGACCGATGTCTCCACATCCATAGCATGTGGCTTGCTGTCCTTCATACGGTAGTAGTGCCCTGTGCCCATCCACCATTAGTTGTGAGGGAATGTGTTGCGTCAATATTATCGTGACTTGACGTACTCCATTCGGTACTTTATATACGTCTTCGGCCACATTTCCTCTATTGCAGCCAGTACTGTTCCAAAGGGGGTGAGCGCGGTTCGTACGGCGCGTTCTTTCACTTCAGGCGGCTAGTTGGCGATACGGACGCGTTTAGTGCCCATCCCAGCCATTGCTATGTTGACTATTGATAGTACTCTGTTGTGATGCTCGTATTCGGCTTGTCCATTTGTTTCCCTAAATAGGGCTTGCACGTATACGTTGTCTATCAATTTTATATAAACTTGCCTTTATGTCCCGTCAATTTGAATCATGCTGACAGTGTGTTCTGGAATCCGTAGGACTTGCTGAATCCACTCGTGGATGTCATATGCGGTGATACGAGGACTGGTTGGCTCGAATGTACACACTTGTATTTTGACGTTCGGCCATTGTGTACTAACACTACTCTTCTGTTAACACTACTTAACTTACGTAGGCCACTCGACCTTACTCACTACACTGTCTTTCACTTTCAACTCGAAGGTTATTCACTCCGCGCACCTCTGAGCAGACTGGACTCGAACCAATACAGTTTGTTTCCGAAGAGTACTGCCGTCAAGCGTTAACGCGCTCGGCTACCTCCGGTTGCGGTAAACAACCACCCTTTCGCAACACCCATCCGTGGGAGCAGAGCTAGCAAGCCACACACCTCGGAAAACTAAATTCGTGTTTTAACTTCAAACGAAGTGAATGTGTTGGTGTCTTTGGTTAATATATACGCGGCGTGATTGATTGTAATGAATGGAAGACAGAGAAACGCCACGAATGCACAAATATGGGGGAAGTAACACCACTTGAATTTTGATGGCAACTGTACGGCGTGTCACTTCCAGAGCGGAACGTACGAAATTACAGGCCGACTGATTTTTGTTGAACAGTGTACGTATGAAAGAAACGTCAAGGCACGTTCGCATAAGCATGTCTAATGTGCAAATGCAGTATTACGTACTGCGTGTCTACTTAGCCTGTTACTCCGCGCGCCGTATTATATGGTCATTTGTGGCTTGTCCTGCTGCACCATATTTTCTCATTGTCTCATACACGGTGCGATTTTCAGGAAAAAGTTATTTATACACTATGTTTTTTCTCGACATGTTTACAAATTTCTCATTCTAATAAGAATTCAGCGATATAGTACCATAAACGTACGTAGACCTTCATGTAAAGTACCCGTTATTCTTGTAACATTGAAATGAAATTATTTTCTTGAGATTTAAAAAAATACTCAAATTTCACGAAAATCCGTCCAATGGAACCTTGTAGTTTCATGTGGACTGACAGACATAACTAATATAATGGCCGCTTTTCGCAATGTGGTTAATACCCCTGAGCACGCTATTAGGACATACAGCGGTAGCAAAATAGTTCCACGCATGCTTAACCTCAGCACTATGGGATGGTACATGATCAAGCAGCTGCTGTGCCCTCAATACCCATTAAAATGGTGGCTCAGTGTGCCCCCCACTCAAGGCCAGTACATTCTGCAGACAAGAAAAATCCCTTGCACCTACCTGAATAATGGACATCTCATCCAGCCTGTAATGTAGTCACTACACTGATTACATTTGCCCAGCTACATTGCAAAGAATACAGATAGTTTAAATCATCATGTTATAGAGTACACCCTTGTCAACATCATTTCAAACTTTCCAGCCACATCAACACATGGCCTATTCAGTACTTGACCGGAACGCACGTTTCCATAGCAACACTTACCTTCTAATAAACACTGTCCAGTTCAATCCTTGGGACTTCACACAGTGAGCAAGACAATGCTCAAGCTTGCATGAGGTCTGATCTCGGGGAATATCAGGGGAGGATCTGTGGTCAACACCGCCACTTCGCTTCCCCAGTGTTGCTTTCTCAATAACACACACTGCTCTCATTTGCCAAAACCACTTTGTTTACTACCACAACAACTTCACGCAATTACCTCTCCATGCTGTCGCCTCAAGAACTTATGGCAGTCTGCGCACAAAGAACGTCCAGTGGTGGTGGTTCAGAATGAAGAATGAAGAGAAAGTGACAAATGTAGACTGGTAAAATAAGAATAAACCTTTCTGCCTGGTTCTTTGCTTACACTGCAGGAGAATAGTTTCATGGTGCAAACATGGTCAGTAAAATAATTTACCATACTGCTGACCACGTACGCAGTGACCTACATGTCCTTATAGTGTGGGAACAATTTAAGTGCTAGAGACAAGAACACAAAGCAAACTAGTTGTTCCTTTGTGAACACTTATTACCAGAACTGATGTAATTTCTCTGCATATTCATTAATTTTAATGAGAGAAAATGCGGGCTAACCAAACGTTCTAGCGGCACAGTCTACTGAATTTGTGGACACTGGACTGGTTGCCAAGGCTACTGCATAGGTAGCTTCACAATGGACTGGCTTATGCCATAGTCTGATGAGTGGCTACATACAACACTGGCTCCTAACAAGATATTACTCAAAAGCTTCATTCCAAGCATAAAATGACTCAGCAGTGCCATCTTGTGGTCAATTCAGACACTGCTGATAACACCATGCATTATGTGGTATGATCAACAGTTTCTGGATTACATTAACAACATATTACCTATTATGTACTTAGACTGAGAAGTCAGGCTTGAAGGTTATACATTTAAAACATTTTTGGATATTACAACTACCCATCAGAGGAAGGAGGCATTTGTGCATTTAGAAACAGCCCAGTGTTACATTATTGTTGAATTACAAAATTGTAAATTAACCCTTTCCCCTCCCTAACGCTCCAAAGCGCTCGGGATTTAAAAGTCCCCTCCCCCTCTAAACGCTCTAAAGCGTTTCTGGTATAGTACGTAAATTTAAATGTCCCGTGAAAAAACT
>Ga0123355_10005655_pt1 | contig 18353 bp, 10 predicted proteins | sample TergutEmb28metaG_3_FD_89872 | JGI IMG/M metagenome (GOLD analysis project Ga0123355, IMG submission 89872) | Embiratermes neotenicus P1 segment gut microbial communities from Petit-Saut dam, French Guiana - Emb289 P1 | ecosystem: Host-associated > Arthropoda: Insects > Digestive system > Gut ... | reverse complement strand
TCCATGGAGTGAGTGAGTGAGTGAGTGAGTAAGTAAGCAAGCAAGCAAATAAGTAAGTAAAGTAAGTAAATAAGTAATTAAGTAAAGTAAGTAAATAAGTAAGTAAGCAATTAAGTAAGTATGTAAATAAGTAAGTAATTAAGTAAGTAAATAAGTGGAATCTAAATTGAAAATTATCAGGGCAATTGCATTTGGATCATCACAACCCCTTGTTCAGCCTCTTCAGATGAATGCTGGTATAGTATACCTTGAAATACTCGTATATCATAACATCCTTCTTTGACAGCCTTTACAACTCATACATTCTCATTTTCCCACCTCATTTGATACTATATAACCCCTGGATCTGAAATACTGTCATTACATGCTCCAAAAAGTAGACGTATTATATCCATATAGTTGCATGAGAACTTTGTGATCAAACACTTCCAATTCATATGAAAAACCTCAGAAGAGAAAAAAGTACTAAAAGAGAAGTTTTTATTAGTACTGTCTCTTTTTCATGACTGTACAATTAACGGTACATATGTAACAGCATAAATATGGTAGTTAATTGCACAACTGAAGAGAGTATTACAATCCACCAATGAAGAAAATCAGAAATATACAGCAACATGAATTCTTAAATGTTCTTACAAAGGGCAGTGAGTGGAATATCATAGCACTATCATCATGCTGTAGCACTTGCACACAGTGTCGCCCGCCTTCGACCACCGAATGTTCCAAAAACTGTACGACTGCACCATTAAGTTATAGTTATATGATTACAGGTATAAAATGGTGCAGACTGACATGTTCAGATCATTTAATGTTGCAGTTTCAACTGCAAATGCTATCTAACAATGTATCACATAAAAAAAAAAAAAGATCATGTAGGTTACAGGCAGGAACGTGAACATCATCAGTCAAACATTCATACGAAGATAGGAAACTGTGAATCTCACCCAGGACAGTTGCTATCCCAAATATAATATGAATCTGGTACATCTTTAACACAAATGCACAGCATTCTTGCTATACAAGTCTGCTCAGCCAAAAGTAAGGAAAGATCCAATGCAGGACTCACCTGTCAACTTTTCCCTCTGCACTGAGACTTGCAGAATGAACTCGGGCCTCAGATTCTTGCAACTGGCTATTCAGTTTGCTCACTGTAAGCAAGTATGATATAATAAGTTACAATGTAATACCTAAGTTCCCACACAGTGGGTGCTGCCAAAATTGTACATGAAAATTTGAACCTTAAATTTCAACTGTTCCTTCTTATTAGCCTGATCTCTAGAATGAAAAAAGTGCTTGTAATATCTTCAATGCATGTATGTGATGGTGTGTTCACATACAGAATTTCATGTGTGTGTACTGTCTAACTGGGATGGGATTGCTCTCAGGGCACTTTACAAATCTATTTTTAATTTGCAGCAGCCTGCAAGGTTATACTGGGTGCAGCACACAAACAATGATCCTCCTGAAAGTTTTGTCCTAACAGGTATAAAAGTAAACACAAATTATGAAAAATAATTTCTGAAAATACTGTAACTTATCTACTTTCACTTACCACAACAATATACAACCTGAAGTTGTCATTATAACTAAATGCAAAGAACTTTGTTCAGGTAACCAGATGTTTTGATCTTAAATGTACATTCCTGCTCTTCAATGGTCTCAATTCCTGTACTGCTATGCAAACATATTTATATTGTTTATAACTAAGATTCTTCCAACACTACGTATATTCTATTAGTATGTAAGTGACAATGTCTATATCCACAGGATTGTATCCTAATTTGGATTTATAGAATGCAAATAAATTACATTACATTACATAACTAGTTTCAGAGTGCAAAAATGATTACGGCCATTGCTGTTTTCTTCTCTGGCAAGTGTTTAATGCATCGATTAATCACTACGTGATACTGTGACAGAGTATCATAGGACAATATTCAAAAAGAATACAGACTTACACAACTTCTTATAATTGCATTATTTCCATACAGAGTATGTTCAGAAAAATCCAAAGAAAGAAAGGACACTTCATTAGTATACAACAAAAATCTGTTGTTTGGAACAGAGCTGACTGGGTCTGTATGCAGTGGTATAGAAAAGGCCCAGGCAGAGCCCACGGTGTGGGAGGCCCCAAACATAAACACATTAGATCTTGGCGTAACTTCACTAAAAACTGTAGCAGGCCCTTGATTATCAAGCCTTCCCATGCTACCATCTGTAGGCACATAACTATTAGCAAATCTCTGTCACTTGTCATACAGTCCCCAGTGACACAGAGGGAGACAATGTGCAAAATGTCTGGCTTTTGTGTAAACACATAGTTGATTACCTGAGAAAACTTGCACGGTCACATAACACAGATTTATATTCCAAAACATGATATACTCCTACAGACATAAAATTACTGAATTTTACACGGTAAATACACAGGTCTCAGTAAAGATAGCTTCCAAATGGTCAAGTATAGCAGATTTCCTGAAAATTAAGAACTACATACATAATCACTATCAAACAATTTTCTGACTATATGTACTACTATAACTTTTAAGCACATTCATGAGATTTACTGTGCACAAAAGTCAGGTATCAAATTCTTTTCTCACTGAAGAAGTCAATCACAACTTCAAGAGAACATATCTTAAGCCATGATGCAATTTCAACAACACAGCTGTGTCATATGACTTTCACAATGTGGTGTGCTGAGACATCCACAGGGATCAGAATAATCATACAGAAAAGGCGTTCTCAACTGTTTGGTTGGTGTACCACTAAATGAAATTTAACAATCGGTGTGCAACAAATATTGTTTGCACTTAAATAAAAAAGCTGAAATGGAAAGACTGGCTGACAACGGGGATGGGTTACAGAATGTTGCCAGCAATGCTGAATATTAGCAAGTAAATGTGGCTTATGCATTATTTTTTAAAACATTTATCCTTCCTCATGTTTCAGTTGTTTTTAAAGCTGTGTATGAGTAAACAATGGTTGGTGTACCAGTAGTGGTACATGTATCACAGTTGGAGAAATCATGGTACAGATTATGTATGTCAGAGATGCCAATTTGTGGTAATGAAAAATTATCACAACAAAAAGTGATGGGAGCTTTACTTTAGGATTGTACATTTTATATGTGTGCTCTCAGTTGTACCAATTTTCATTACCTGCCACTGCCAATGGGTGTATGCATCAATCAAACTGGCCACCAATTCTGATTATATGAAGCATCTCATAATGCATTCTCTATGCTATAATATGAGACTTGGCAGTGTCAGCATACACTATACTATAGCACAATACAGGCTGCCTGAAACAGATGGATTATACTTCCAAGACACTACTCCTGCACTTATTTTGAGGGACAACATACATTCCTACGAAAACATTTCATAATTTAATTTTAATTGATAAAACTAGAATGTACAGGCTTTACATGCACTTTATGCACATGCTCCATGACAACAAATCTCATACAAAAATAAATTAACAAAGTCTTTTTTCTCCTACCACCTGTTTCCAGAAGCTATTACAGGGTGTCAACCTCTGCAGAAGACTACAGTTTCTATATGCATTTTTAAGTTTGGAACTAGCATATTTTGATTAAACTGAATGCTAAGGAAACTTATGTGGTTGCTGGGACATGGTGAGGAATGGGATTATGGGGGAGGATTACTAGGAAGTTCTTGAAGGAATGAAGTATCAAAGACAATGGAGGGAAGGGACAACATATTAAGAACATGGAAAATTACAGGCCTCTTAGAACTCCAATTTAAATCAAGAGGGCAAGAAATATATGAATGGAAAGGAAAAGATGGCAATACAAGAGATCACAGGTTTATTACTCCATGATAAAGAATACAATGTAGTTTGGCTTGCTACCTTAAAGGATATGATAACTATGCAGAAACAGTGAAGAATATGTGTGATCTGGTAATTGTTTGAATTTCAGTAAACACTGACTATCATGAGTAAGGTTTGTGTGGGTTACTTCTTTGCTCCAGACAAATTCTGTAATAATACCTTACAACAAAATACAATCAAGTCCTTCAACATCCCCAAAAATACATCTCTCCATACTAGCTTATTTGGTATTATGTAACACAAACAGCTGATGCAGCAATATTAAATAAGGCACAAATAATATAAAATATGCATTCAGATTTTATAACAAACTTCATGTGTATTATTTAGTGTGATTGTGGAGTTGGGAGAGGATAGTATGTCTGCAGGCTGGATGATATGGGGTTTGATTTCTGCCAGTGGCAACAGATTTTTCTCTTCTACAAAAAATGTCCAGACCAGCTCTGGAGACTACCTAGCCTCCTATTCAATGGGCACCTGGGACTCTATCCCTGGGAGAAAAGCCAACAGTGCATGAAGTTCACAAACACCTCTGTCTATTGCTAAGGAAAAGAATGAGTGGCGTTATACCTCTCTCCCCCTTATATTAATTCATGGTATATAAGGACAACTTTGCCTTTGCCTTTACCTTTTCTGTTACTATGTAGTGTGATTAGTTTCCAGACTGGTCACAATTTGACACTACTACAGTTAGGGCACAACTCCTCTGCTATGTACAGTATTATCTGCTCAGGTTGGAAGGTCTGAAAATGTGACAGCTAAAAAATTGGTGCATCATCTGCTTACTCAAGAGCAGAGGTGAGCAAATCCCACATGCCTAGTCACTCGGGCGACTAAATTTTGTATGGTTGCGCCGAATATACATTTCATTATAATTATTATAGTTGTTTTCCTGAAATACAAGTATGTGCATCAATGCGCATGCCCTCGGCAGAAAGCGTCACCCAAAAAATTTGGGTCAACAGTACAGAACCTTCTTCAGATCACCCTTCTGGCACTTGGAATTTCGAGGTGGCTGCCAGATTTTTTGAAAATTTTGGACTCCTACTGACAAGCAAATGCAGAATCACGTCAGTGAGTGTTGACAGCTGCAGGAAAATGTTCACAGCCCTGCAATTCCTTTCACAGATTATCACAGGTGATGAACATAGATTTATGAGAATGACCCCAAATAAAGCAATAATCTCATCAGAACGGCCCATCACTTCTGTCCCCAAAGAAGGCCAGCTGTTTGGTGTGAAGGGCACGCTGACTGTTTTGCAACGTTTACGGAATTCAGTGACATGAATACATTTACACTTTGATGTTCTGTGGCACCTATGCAAAGACATGCACTAAAAATGCCCTATGAAGCAGCAAACTAGATGCTTGTTTCTTTGTTACAGAGACTCCAGCTCACCGCTTTTTGTGCAAGAATTTCTGGATAAAACTGGCTCTACTGTCGTTCTACTTCTTCTGACCTTCCCACACCTGACTTCCTCGTTTTATGATATTCAATTTGGGAATCGAGAGGATAAAATTAGACAGTATCATTACACTTCAACAACTCAAGAACAAGCACAAGCTGCATTTGAAAGAGTTCATGTCTACAAATACTTTCAATATGCGCAACTAATTTTAAGAGGCAGCAAGCAAGGAATAAGGGTAAATGCGATATCACAGAAAAATGTACATATCTGGAAATAGTATGATCACACCATGTACAGGTTGTATTTTACTCTTCTTTTAACATATCATCAAACCCAATTTATTTATATCCCATTTTAATAGTTCTCTCATCTATCTGTAGATCTCCTGAGTCTCTTACATTCAGGTTCTGTAACTAAAATCATTTTTATTTCTCATGTCTCTGAATGCATGCCGAATGTTCCACCTATCTTATCTTCCTCCATTAATGACCCAAATGATATTCAGTAAACAACAGAAGTTACAAAGCTCCTCAAATGCTATTTTCTCTAACCACCTGTTACTGCCTCTCTTGTAAGTCCAAATATTCTCTTAATACTATTACCAAACAGCCTATCTGTGGTCTGTCCTTAGAATGAGAGACAAAGTTTCACATCCACTACAGAGCTCCACTTAATGTAAAAGTCACAATATGAAGAAATGTCACAAATGAAACCTGTATAACACAATAATCTACATTTTGTGTCACATAATTGTTTGTTGTATGGTGTGCTGTTTTTGACTACATTAATGAAGGTGAATTTGTGTTTCATGCAAACTATGTAATCTACATACTGGAAGGGTATGAACCAAAATTAATGAACCAAACTTAACTTGCCAGACACATTTTAATGGAAACCCCGATATCAGATTTGAACAAAATTTGTCATATAATACTGAAAACTTGAAAATGAAACATGCAGACAGATGAAAAGCTCCCATGTACCACATGGCTTAACTGTGCACAGCCTGTGCAAAGAAAGAAGACATAATGAATGAGGAACATAACACCATGTAGCCTCCTGGTACTACAAGAATTCAGAAGGACCAAGTGGGTTGCCATCTGGATGCACAGGAAAGATGAAACAATACAGTGAAACCCCCATGTGAAGTTTCCTTGGCGAGCAGTGGTGTGAGCACTAAGCTAAGAAAAATCTTAAATCGAGAAAATTCAGCAGTGAGATTATTGACATAGGACCACTGAAATTGAGTGTCAAATGAAAGAAAACAGGTAGGAACATTAAATGGGGTTCCCACTGTGAGTGGGATTAGTACTGGTAATACATTATGTACAAAGAGTTCAATTTTATACAAACCAAACCACAGCCAATCTGCAGAAATTGAGAGTCCCTGTGATTTTTAAACATATGTAACTTAAGTCTATAACACCAATGAAAAATTCAGAGTAATTGCTTCCAGCTGGCAGGTGAACAGTCGAGCACGAACGACAAGGCGGAAGTATGACACAAGCACTGGGTGGTTATGTAAGCTCACCAGTACCTGATGTAATACTCATGCCTTGGCGCCCACCACAAGCATCAAGGCTCCATGCGAGGGGACATTCACTACCTGGTGCATGCAGCTAATTGTTCAAACCAAACCTGCAGTTCCTGTTCTTGCTGCTGCCAATCTTCTGCTCTACAATACCCAATGCACACAATGCATCCATGACCTGTTTTAGCACAATACAAGGATGTCTCATGCTGCAGAGAAATTTACAATTTTAATACTAAATGTTATTTCGGGCATGATGCAACCTAGTTTGACAGGTAGTTACCAAAGTTTCAGAGAAACTATGAATCATGACTAACAAGCTACAAAACATTGTACCACAGAATACATCACTCATTACCTCAAAACTCACATTTCATAATTTCTCAAACTTACTGCAGATAAATGAAAAGAATTAAATTTATAGATTCAGTACCAACATGGGCAAAACTTTAGTCATGTCTGATTGCATCTGCTGCATTCAAATGCAACTTCAGCATGAGAGAAGCCATAGTGTATCTGTCATAATAAGGAATAAATCTGTATAACAAATGCAAAAATAATCTTCAGTGAATGGATAAACATTAAAACAAACATTACAGTCAGAGTGCAGACAGCAGTAAACCCTAATGTAGCGAATGGATTAACTAGAAAATAAACTAACATAATGCAAGTTACAAATAAAAAAAAAATGTTAAATGCAGAAAAATGGAAATGAAACATAGATGGAAATAATTTTAACGACTTCCAAATTAGGCAGAATGGGAATTAAAGATGTAAGTGAATAACAATCATACACTATGAATACAAATGAATACACCTGCATGAATACAGCTGTAAACCAAATACAAACATTAATCCAAAAGAGGCGAAGACAGCAACAGAAAGGCCAGTTTTAAAATTACAGCTACTTCTCCCAAGTATAAGGGGATGACAGATACACAGCTGGTCAAGAAATGTACTGATATGGAAGTCGAGGTTCATTATGTTACTACAGCAACCCACAGTTTTAACTGTCTGAACAGCCAGTCAGCTAGAATTTATATTTTCACAGTTGATTTCTCTATGGTGCATAAGACAGACTGGCATTAAGTAGCTGCCATTCTTAAACCTATTTGCAGTATGTGAAACCCAACTATGCAGTGTAAGCATACCAAAGCAGACTTTAAAAAAAACCTACAAAAAAATATACACACCACTGAACAGATTACTGTCTCAAAGCATCTCTGCATTCCTGTTCTTGGTATTGTTAATTTTATATTTCAAAATTTCTTTAATTTAATTATATAAACTGAATTCAAAATCATATCCAATAAAGGGATGACAGAATGTAAAGGTTCTTACCATTTTAGTGATTACAACTGAACTGCCACATTCATTCCTATAATTTCAAAGTGAGCTCAGCATTATTCTGAAGGTACCTACACTCATACAACACATGCAGTTTCTTAAATAAAAATATCAATAATAAGATAATAGTGATAAATTATAAATGTGCAGAAGTCTCTGTTGCCTGCAAATAAAGCTTACATTGTTGTGATATCAACAACTACACTGACATTCACATCATAGGCTGCAGTGAAAGTATGAGTATTTTTATCTTCCTATATATAAATTATATTGGCATTTCTCAGCAGCTACTTCAAATTGTACTGAAGTATCACATCACACATGCATCTCAGTCATATAAAATGTGAATACAGATATGTGATAAGAAACCCTGTATGTGTATCATAATCCAAAACATCAAATAGTACACGTACAATATGAACTGATGATGTTCTAGAGTTCTGCTGAACCAGTATTATGTTGACCATTTTCCACTGTCTGCAGGATAATCCTTTGGCCAAAGGGGGGTGGGGGTGTTAATGGCAGCAATGAAGGCTTGTTGGGCAAAATGGCACTGACCAACTTCTTATGGGAAAAAACTGGGTTATGTGAAGTCTGATGCTAATGGACCCACCATTGCTTACGATATGTACATCTCTGAAAAGTAAACAAAAGTCCCCCCCCCCCCACAATTAATTATTTTCAGTTACGTACAGTAAAAACCTATGTAGGCAAAACCACGATTGAGGGGGGGGGGTTACTGTATAAAATTTTTGGAGCAGATTCTATTCCTATCTTCATGTCTGTGACTGGACATTCGTTGACATGCGGTGGTGGTGGTGGTAGTAATAGTCGTAGTAGTAGTAGTAGTAGTAGTAGTAGTAGTAGTAGTAGTAGTAGTAGTAGTCTGTCAACTTCAGAAACCAGCACACCGCAGACAATCATAACAACCACCATAACACTGCCTTACTTCTTCAGGTTCCTATGTCCTTTCTCTCAAATTTTCAAGGCATGAAAAAGCATTACACTGAACAGATGTTATGACCAGAGAGGAGGTGTTATACACACTAAAATAATAGAAGTCCTGCTCAATTTAAACTGTCAGTTTTAATTTTACAGAGGTCATCCCACTGTGTTTATGAACTTAAAACTAATTGTTACAGTTCTGTTAAACACAACCACATTTTTATTCAGGAATGACGACATGTTTTGGTCTAAAAAGACCATCTTCAGATCACCATTATAAAAACTTTAAAATAAGGTATAATACAGTGCAAATTATGCTTGTCATATACCTTATTTTAAAGTTTTTGTAATGGTGGCCTGAAGATGGTCTTATTAGACCAAAACATGTAGTCATTCCTGAATAAAAACGTGTTTGTGTTAGATGGAACTGTAACAATTTGTTTCAAATTTAATAGTTTTGCCAATTAAACCTAACATTACACATGCAGACTTTATCTGCAACTTAAGAGCCATGAAAGACTGCACTTATGTGGTTTGACACAAAAGGTAATGATAAATAAGGCAATATGAAAGTATCTCTGACATAGCTTTGGAGAATGAAAAGCTTCTACTATTTATCTCTTCTCCAAACCATAATATGCTTCTTGCATTCCTCAATCACATATATCTTTAAGCCTATGAAACTGCAGAGATACAATGAATAAAATATGAAAACAGGCTCAAAGAATGTGAAAAACTAGTTGCCAAGTGGTTTAAAAGTGAGATAGTATAATTCTCATGCCCAAGCACCATGCCATGAAAAGGTATGTGGGGAAGAGTACGTAAAGTCAAAAATTTTATAGCACTTAGCAGTGCAGATGGGAGTGAGTGGGCAGCTTTACACTCCAAGTTAGAACAGCAGCCCTGGTACCACCAGATAAGGCTGGGTGAGTCGCAGAGATAAAACAGAACATTTCCAGCCTTGCAGGAAACAAACCAAAACCATCTAGCCACACACTTCACTAACTCAACTATTCCATATCATAGGTAAACACAGTATTTCTTTAAATAATAAATTAAAAAAGATTATATGTTTGGTCTACAAAGTATTTTGTATTCAGATACAAACACTGATTCTCTTAAACTACTGTCTACAAGTGGCAAAACAGAACTATAATATCTATTCTCTGGAACCCTCAACACATGTTGATCCTATGCTCCAATATATACTATTAAATTCAGAACACATTTGTACACATGCAGTATAAAAGCCTGCAACATTCCTCATTATGAGGCAACAGGACAGTCAATATGTTCACAAGTGCAACTCACAAACTCGTGCATAAATATGCATATCTATTAGTACCTGACAATTATGTTAATGGAAGAAACTGTGGGAAATGAAAAATCACTGTTGTGGAATGAACAAACTAAATGCAGTATATGGCACAAGTCTCTCACACTCTCATGACTCTGACTTATTTGCATGCCCACACAGCACTATTATGGCACTAATTATTTGATGTTGCTTCAAATACTTGGTAGCACTGTTGGAAAACAGTCCCCACATTATCAACACAACATAACCTTGACCAAACACTACACTATCTGTGTCTAGCTTCACAGCAAGTAACAATGAATGGTACTGAGGTGATTAAAACTGCAGCCACAGAATGTATGGGTATATAATGTAAAATGACGTTAGTTAAAAAAAAATATGATGCTTTTCTGTTTCCAACTTTCTCCAAGGAGAGGAAAGACAAGGGTTCCATAAGTACTGGCACAGAAAAAAAGTGAAAAATAGAAAGATTTGCTAAACAAATGTTTGGGTTTCTCAAACTGTCTACCAAAAACCTCATAAGGAATGAACGGATATTGAACTTGGACATTATTTAGAGGGACCTCCAAGTATACAAATTGATATAATTGACAGGGATCTCCAAATATGCAGCCTGGTATTACGTACAGAGTTCTCCAAGTATACAGCTTAACATTATTTCAAAGATAACTTTCAACTATGTTACAATTTTAAGAACTTACAGTTGTGTCTTACAACCCCAACCATAAAACTGCAAATATGAACAGCAAAGATGCCCTACTTTTTCATGATACACAATCATCCACTGCACACAATAATGTTACTCAGGAAAACTCCAAAGAAGTATCTAAATTACCAAACATCTACGTATCAAAAATATATCATGGCACACATCACAAGCTATCACTTATTTACACGTGGAACTTCTTACAAATAAAACACACTAGCAACTTTGATTCAGCAATATAATTACTCTAAGATCACAATGGTCTCATATTTGCCAAGATACCCAAACCTACGGGTACACGTTACGTGTCTTTCACATCATGTATCATCAATATCAGAATCTCTGTAAAAAAAATGTTTCCATTAAATTCGTTATTTAGAAATGTAGTCCATATGAGGCTTCATGTATCCTTTCTGATTTGAGTTTCAATTGTCTCATGAGAAACAACAAATTCACTGTTTTGTAAAGAGTTGGGGGGAAAAAGTGTTTATGTCCAAAATAAACTACAAGCCCAATAGGTGATGTGTCAAGAACCACACCTATTCATTAAATATGTTAATCACACAAGTTAATTTCATTGCATCCATTTTTCTCTTATTAAGAAACAGCATGTAAGTGAGGAGGGTTACACCATCTCCAATCACAAACAGAACACAATAAATTTTGATAAAAGTCCAGAATAATTCCAGAATTCTATTAACCATATGCAATCAAGTCCTGTTAAGCTTTGTGATCAACAATAATGTGTCACTTAAATGGGAGCTGATAATAAGTCTTGGCTGTACTACTAAACTCTGTTCAGCTTCAAAGCCACAAATATGGGAAATGCTTCCATTTTGTGAAGGAAGAAGGAAAAGATCACATAGCTAGTGTGTAAACACCTGCACTTAAGTGTATGGTCAATGATAAACTTTCCTCCTTAAGTGGCTTCTTATACCCAATATTAATAAAATCAAGTTACAGTCAACTGTGCAAACTGATCTGCCAATTCTGAAATTCATACAAAATAACCTGGGCTCAGTAGAGTGCTGTATGTCAAATATATGGACCCTAAGACAGGCAGTACAGTGAACTAGAAACCAGTTCTACGAATGCAGAGAGTTAAGGTTGGAGTGCCTTGCATCAGACGTGAGTCGGCTGTGAGGCCACACGTGAAACCCCACATGGCAATCTGAGTTAGTACACATCACTCACAGTTACCACATGAGATTACACCAGCAGCACCATCACACACTTTGTAATATGCTGGAAATGAACACCACACCTCCCAAATTCAGATAAAAGATAGCTCTTTTTGTGATACAGTGTTGATCTGCAAAGTCTGTGTGTTATGTCCTTTTGATTTATGGCTGGTTGATGATGTAGGGATTAAAAAGAAAATACCTGCTCTAGCTGAATCTTTCCCAATTATTTTGGAGGAAGTGGTAACCAGAAAATGCCGTATCATTAGAGCCGTGCAAAGAAGTGTCTATTACTAAGCACACCTTCATCTAATAGCATTTATCCTGGGCCTCAAATTTAAAAATATAGCTTGACAACTTGGTATCTTCAAGGACATCACAGAAATACTATCTCATTTATGTGGTCTTGTGATAATGAAACTGCATTCTAGCAACAACATGAAGTGAAAGATTTGTGGAAGGTGGATGACAGTCCTGTGACCTACACAATATACACAAGATACTTCCATCTGCACATTGCAGTGTTTGTGGAGGAGGGGGAAAAATAAGATGTTGGTCTAAAAATTAAGAAATTCTTTCACCCATTTGTGTCACACAGGCACAGGAACCGTATAATTAGCGAGAAAAACACAGATTGAACAAAAGTGTTATGCCAACAATTAGCTAGATAAATTTCACAACAGATATGAATGTGAAAATTATGTTGGTGTTCACCCTCTTCCAAGGTACATTAACATGTCCTACACTATGGGATGTAAATCTACCATCACCACTATATGCTTATCTCTCTCACAATTACTTTTAACCACTCACAAGTACCTGTCTTACAGCATATTAAAAAATAAACACAAAAATGTTTTACTGCAGTAAGTAACCTGAAGATGAAGTAAATTTAAATTTAAAAAATATTCTGTATATCACTACAGTTCACTACAACCTTGTCACATCTGACACAATATGACTAATGCAAATGAAATACCCAGCTACCAATAGCTGCTACCCTGAAACCTACGTAGGCTGGAAACTGATGCCTATCCTTACCATTGGTCAACCTCAACTCCTACTCAACCTACAACAATAAATTTTGTAACTACCTCTCTGATATTGGAACACATTATAATACACTTTCTCAAGACGGATCGACATATAGGCTTTGTGTTACAGCTGAGAACAAAATTTTGGGGCAAATTATGCATAGTTTTGTGTAGTAACAACTCAAGTCACATTCCATTCCAAGGTTAGGTAAATATGAAGTTTTGTTCCTAATGACATTATTACACTTAGAAGTACTGAATTTATGCCACTGTTTGGGTCCAGTGAATGATATTAGTTCTTTCAACAGGAGCAAACACAGTAGGTGTCACTTTATTTTTTTTATGAGGTAACAGAAACAGAGGTCCAGTGATGAGAATTCTAGAAAATAGACAGACAGACATTCAACAATCCTACACATATTCCAGCCCTTGGCAATAAGGGGAAGTGAGTGATCAGATAACCCTTTGATGTGCCACACCCTGTTCATTCAAAATCCAATATTAAAGCATTATAACACATATCTTAAATTACTGACAGTGTTAAATCCTTGACCTGCAGCACCACATACTGTACAATGTGAGATGGAAAGCATACTTGTTAAAGTAAGCATTACTTTACAATGTCTTCCTCAGCAATAAAGTACTGATGCTGTGAAATGACAGGCAGTTTCATGGCTGCAGACCAGTTAATTCATTACACCACTACTGTGATGGACACTGCCATATTGTCTGGGGGTATATTTTATATAAACAGCACTTTAGAATTAGATCCTCTCCTCTCTTCTTCAGGTGACTAAAAGTTATACTAATAGCCATTTGTAACTGTCTATATTTTCAATGTGTGTGACAACAGTCGGGACCAAATGCACAAAACTACAAACAGCAAACCCACAATCTAACACCTGCAAAACATTGCCATTGTTTACAGAAATATGTATTACTATCAATACAATAAATAACCTGAAGATGAGAATACAACCACCTCCTAAAACATCATGTATATCATATTTAAAATAATGGATGACATCCATTATAACTTTCATGTCAGAGGGGGAATGTAATATACAAAATCGTGCAATTGGTGGCCATACTTAAAAAAAAAAAAAAATTTCAAATTATGAAAGACTAACCACGCACAAATCGACACTCTTTATGTTAGTGCACTAATAATGTGATCAGTTCAAGAACTGATCAACACACAGATATGATCAACTTTACAAGTTTCATTGTACAATAGAGCAAATATCATAATGAGACTGCTGCACCTGTTACCATGTCCTTGGCAGGGATGTGCTAGTATACGTAACGCAGTTACAACAAGCAGCTGCTTACTGCAATGTCTTTTGTTCACATGCAGGCATGCTTGTACTCTTCCAACACACAAGCAGTGATAACAACAGAACAACCGTCCAGTTGAAATTGCCGGATAAAAGCCTGATATCAGCAAGCAGCCTGGGTAACGTTATTCATGCACCCCCAGAATTACCAGCTGATATTTGACCATAAACCGGCTATTCACCGTTCTACCAATGGCATCCCTTGGGAGCCTCACATTGCTACATACATGCCACAATTCAGTAACAACTTGACCAATAATTGGAAGGTAAATACAGCTGTATCTAAAATTAAGAAGGATAAGGACGTAACACATATGTATTTGGAAGATTTTAATTACCTTAAAAAATCTGAATTTGTACTAAAATAAATTGAATGGAATTTTCATTCATGTTCCATGTTCAATTTGTACTATTAAACGAATGTCACAAACACATTTCTTATATAACTAACACATAACACGATACATAATTTATTACATTTACAAATTCCTCAATTGGAGGCAGGGATCAAGGATATATCAATACCGCCTTCACTTATAAGCGAAATGGATCCTGTTCGAGAAGTTTACACTGCAACTGCTAAAATACAGACGATCTACAAACACCCCAAACCTCAGAATGAGACCACAATTCACACCCATACAAAAATCACAGGGAAAGGTATAATTTAATGTAATTTAACTTAAATGGCTACAGAGGTTTTCACCAAAAGTTTTTAAAAAAATTTATGTTCATGCAAAAAACTGATACTTGTAAGAGTCCTGTAAAAAAAAATGCCCACTCCACGGTTGTCCAAAGCATACAAGATGGTAAAGTATACAATATAAACTTAACAGGCACATTTTGCAGAAGATTCTATTGTACATCCTAAGACATTTAATGCAATAAACTAAAATATTTTATGCGCAATATGTATTTATGAACTCTCTCTCTCTCTCTCTCTCTCTCTCTCACACACACACACACACACACACACACACATCTACAATAGCACAGGGGCACTGATGATGAGGTGGATAGACACTGGAAACTCTGACATAACAAGTCTAGGTTTCAAGGTTGGTAAAGGCTGTTGGAATTCTAATACCACCCACATTAAGTGAAGTCAAACAGTACACATCAAATAAACATACCCACAAACTTAAAAATTTATTTTGGCGGGAGGATTCTTCATTATGTTACTGGTGAAATAATAGCCAATGGTAATCTCTCCATGTGTGTGTGTGTGTGTGTGTGTGTGTGTGTGTGTGTGTGTGTGTGTGTGTGTGTGTGTGTGTGTGTGTGGAGAACCAATGTCAACCGTTTGATACCCTGCATGCGTAAGGAATATCACTGTTGACTCTTGAATATATAAGGGAATATACACCAGTTAATAATTAGTGTTAATAAATTTTGTTTACTAATATGGCATCTAGATATCTGTTACGAATTACGGAGAAAAATGCAGTGGGAATGAAACATGTCTCATTCTTCTCTACGGCTTTTGTTTGAAACATTTTTGCTGCTATAAGCATTCAATAAATTACTCTCAAAATAAGAGCTAAAATGTGCACTGGTGCACACTGAAAACACCTTGTTCCCCCCCCCCCCATTTTTAACCAAAACTGGAATATGTTGACAAAATTCCATAAAAGTTGTTCAGTTTCTCAAGGGTTTTCACACCTAGAATCAAACAAATGGATGGACCTATCTGAATACCCAGTCCCCAGGACTATGAATGCACCTTGAAACAGTCCCACCAATTGTGACAACATAACAACATACTGTATGTACTTTACTGCTGAAAAATAAAGCATTTTTAGTATAAACATTCCATGACTGCATGATGAATTAATTCACGAAGATTGCATATGTAACAGAAATAATAAACTGCTAAAATGAAAGCATACAATAATATGTTCATACTGTCAGCTTGTTTCTCAAAGCATGCAACTTCAAACGAGAGAGGCAGCATATCACAAGCATTACAAAATACAGCAGAAACAAGAGAAAATCATAATACACGGAGAGCAATCAACATACAGTACTTTGCTGTGTAATATGTAACTGACTGCACCAGTTCAAATACTACCCTGGACCACTGCTCACAATTTTTGTGCTGGTAAACATCTACAACATAAACAAAGGTATTACTCACGTCCTCAATTACGTGAAACACATATATGGAATTAAAATTTAATATCTCAGTTCTGGCAATGGATTGAATAATTTAAACTTAATAAAATACTTAAAGTGTTATGTTTCATCACCAGAATACAAGAGGGGAAAAAAATATAAAAATAACTTATAAATGCTGTGAAGATGTGCCAAAAGTTCTAATATCTGGTGAATGACAGTGTCAAAAATTACACTAATGGACAAACATAAAATGCGACTACATGTCTGCAAATGCTTCCACCTCTCAGTTCAGAATATTCTGCCTTCCATCTGCTTCCCTTATATTGTGAAGATTAAAATACAGAAACCCATAATTTTACCTGTTGTTTCATATGGCTACTTGGGAAGCACATGAATTACCTAACTATAAGAACAGGGTGCTCAGAAAAATATCTGGGCTTTAGAGAGGAAGTAACAGAAGGCTGAAAGAAACTGCATTATGAGGAAGTGGGACCTGGCGCTCTTGCAGACAAGAGAAATGCATACAAAAGTTTGGACAGAAAATGAGCCCCCCCCCCAAAAAAAAAACACTTGGGAGACCAACATTAAAACAGATCTTAAGAGATACAAAATGCAATTATGTGGTTTCTCTAGCTCAGGATAATGACAAGTAGTTGTGAACATGGCACTGAACCTTCAGGTTACACACAATGCTGGGGATTCTCTTGACGATATAGGTAGCTACAAACTTCTCACGAAGGACTTAGCTCCGTGAAGCTAGTATTCCTGCGTTCCCAAAATGAAATGTCTTATTTGGAACTGTGCAAATGTCACACAGCTGTAATTGAAACGGCTGTGCTCTAGCGGCCTCAACAGTAGTGTCTGGTAACAAAGTCAACATGCTCTATACACTCAGTAAGTAGTATTGTGACATACCCTTCTCCTAGGTCTATACATGTACAAACAAGCTGTCACAAGTGTAACAGACAGTATGGCACAAACTTTGATGCTAAACAGTGAAGGTAGCCACGCTTGTAATAGCAAATACACACAGTCTCCCTCAGAAAAAATCAGGGATACTACAACACTGTTTGCAGTGGTCCTGTGGTACTATTTGGCAGCAGTTCTATGAAATTATTTTAATTTCATGACAGAGTCACCTGAATTAGTTCTTGTTTCACTCCAATTATCTGAATTCAACAAACACAATGGATTTCAATTAACAGAACTAGTATACAGTTGATCCTTACCTTCTTCCTTGAGACCAGCAATTATTTCCGACTTTTTATCCAGTTGCTCTCCGAGTCGAGCAGCAGCATTCAGGCCTTCTTTTGCTTCTGATAACTGAAACTATAAACCAAAGGTACATAAATAAATAAATAAATAAATAAGCAAATATATAAATGTACATACAGGGTCTTACTTTATGTCACAACTATCATTTGTCACTTCATGTTGGTAATCAGTAGTTCTGTGTGTGTGTGTGTGTGGGGGGGGGGGGGGGGGTGTGTGGGGGGGACGCTGTGGTTGGGTGTGGGGGGGACGGACTGGTTTTGTGTGGGGGGGACGGACTGGATTTGTGTGTGGGGG
>Ga0123355_10005654_pt1 | contig 18354 bp, 16 predicted proteins | sample TergutEmb28metaG_3_FD_89872 | JGI IMG/M metagenome (GOLD analysis project Ga0123355, IMG submission 89872) | Embiratermes neotenicus P1 segment gut microbial communities from Petit-Saut dam, French Guiana - Emb289 P1 | ecosystem: Host-associated > Arthropoda: Insects > Digestive system > Gut ... | reverse complement strand
GGCTCAATCAAACTCCACAATTCATTCGATATATCATGCCGATGACAAGATTCGTTCATGGGAAAAACCTCTTCTCTGATTTTTCACATTATACCATTTAATTATTGTCGACACGCCCTAGCCAACTCAAAATCCGCCGGCGCATCCATCGACTACTGCGAGAAGGATAAAAAAACAGGGGAACGCGACCGCGCCGTTGTGAAAAGCGGCGTAAACTGTGAGCCAAATATGGCAAAAGAGCAATTTTCCGCAACGCGCCAACTTTGGAAGAAAAACAACGGCATACAGGCGCACGTCGTCATACAGTCATTTCCTCCGGGCGAAGTCACGCCCGAACAGGCGAATGAATTAGGCAGACGGTTAGCTGAAAAAGTTGCCGAAGGTTACGAAGTCGCGATATATACCCATGTGGACAAAGACCACGTTCACAATCACCTTGTCATAAATTCCGTACATCCCGACACGGGAAGAAAATTTCACTGCCACGGCAAAGAGGGTATTAAGCGCGTTCGCCTCGCCAACGACGAAGTATGCGTGGCGCAGGGTTTGTCTGTGCCAAACGAGCCGGCGGCTGTGCGGTTCACACATGCAGAACAGCAAATTGTCGAATCCGGGCGCGGTAGTTGGAAGGACGAAATCCGTCAAGCAATTGACCGTGCCGCGACGAAATCCGACAGTTACGATAATTTCAAGCAAATACTCGGCGATTACGGCATCACGGTTAAGGACACAGGCAAATATATTTCGTTTACGCATCCGAACACAAAAAAAATTCGCGGGTATCGCCTTGGCGATTCTTACACGAAGGAGGGCATTCAAGGTGGCATTAGCAGACAGATTGCGGCAAGAAGCACAACAAGAGGTGACGAAAATAGCCACGGATGCAAGCCCGGAGCTGACAGCGGCGTTGCAAGCATTGGTAGCATGGAACGAATCGGCGGCGGCGATACAAAATTCAGTCAAGCACTGCGAGAACTTACTCCGGCAGGACGCAGAGATGCAGAAGCGACACAACGCGCATCAGAGCGAGCGGCAGCAGAAGCAGCACGACAAGCTGCTGAACAGCGTTCAGCTCTTGAACGACAGCAACGAGAAGCTAATCGCCCAATTAAAAAGCGTCGTGACCACGGACTTGAAAGGTGATATTCAAAAAGCTGTTCAGTCTGAAATCAAACGACAAACGAAAGCATTGCGGGAAGCATCTGTCGAGATGGAAAAAATCGGCGAACGCAATATGCGCAAAATAGAGAAATTCCGCGAGTTTACTTTATCGATTGACGAGCTTCAGAAGTGGTTACTTTGGGGAGGTCAAATCTGCTGTGTTCTGATTGTCGTATGGTTTGTGCTTGCTGTTGTCCTCGGCATCGAGTGGGCTGTGCCGCCGTGGCTTCGCACCGTATGAATTGATTGGATTACAGCATTCTTGCTCAAATTCAATGATGTGGTGTATACTATTCATGGAAAGGAGATGTTGCTATGTATGCAATAGCTTTCGACTTGAAAATTGATGATTTAAAGAAATCATACGGTGAGCCGTATAATGGCGCATATGATGAAATTAAGCGTGAACTTTTGGAACACGGGTTTGAGTGGACTCAAGGCAGTTTGTACATGAGTAACGCTACAAGCAACACGTTGGTGAATGTTTTTAATGCCATAGATACGCTGAAAAAAATAGATTGGTTTGTAAAATCGGTTAGGGACATTAGAGCATTCAAAGTCGAGGACTGGTCTGATTTTACTGACACCGTTCGCAAAAATTGATTTTTCTGTCTTAGTTCAAAAACGCCACCACAAGAAAAGACAAAGGAATTACAAGGCTTTTTCTTGTGCCAGCTTCATTAGCGGCGATGATTGTTATGATGCGCGGACGCATGATAAAGGCGCGGCAAACTATTATCGTGTTGAACAACGCCTTTGAACAAAGCCGCCTTATATAGGGCTGCTTGTGCTAAAGAAGGAAAAACTTTGTTGTTTTTCAAAAAGATAGTCGGAGCAAATTTAGTATACCAACCCATATACCAACCCAAACAGTTTTATATGGAAAATTTGTGCTTGCGTGAATATGCAGGCACGAAAAAGTGCGATAAATAAGGGCTTGTCGGCAATGAATGGACACAGCGATTCGTTAGCCATATGGCTCATAACCCAAAGGTCGTAGGTTCAAATCCTGCCTCCGCAAAAGTGAAAAAAACGGCAATCATCACGATTGCCGGTTTTTTGTTTGCACAGGAAACGACTCCGGCTTCGAATGGAATGTGCGGCAACCGCGAAGCCGTCAGGCAGAAATACGCGGACGCACAATAATCACCGCAACAAGAAGCCCCGCCGTCAGCAATGTTAGCGCAACAATTGCAATTGCCGTAATCGCAATATGTGAAAGCACAAAACGATGCGCAGCCGCTTGCGAATCATTTTGCATTTGCCACATTTCCGCCTGCGCCGAGTCGCGCATTCGGGTTACATGGGAATTAAGCGACCGCGCGATTGCGTCGGCTTGTAATGCGGCGTCCCGCGCCCCGTCAGTGTCGCCGGAGAGGGCGCGGACTTGCACAATATGTAACGTCCCTGCATAGTCGTTCAACCAATCGCGAACATCTCTCGCCAATGCTGACCGTTCGCTGCGAATTGCGTCGCAAAGCAGGGGATTGTGATTCACAAGGTCTTCGTACAATGCCAACGCATTCAACGCATTCAAATGCGCACGTTGCGCATCCCGGGAATCAAGAGCCGCCGACAATTCCTGCGCATCCCGCACGGATGCGTACCCCGCACTTGCCGCAGTCGCACGACGAAGCGACATGATTTCGATTTCCAATTCGCGCAAAGCGTCAACGCTTTCGTGCGCGTATTGAATATCCCACGCCCGGTTGACGGCCGAACCGCGATATTGAATATGCGAAAACGCCGCAATCAGCACAATAAAAAGTAGCCCCGCAAGAAAGCACACAATTAACGCCGCAATCGCGACCTTTGATACCGGTGCTTTTTTCATTTTTGACTCTCCTTCCGGCGGAACAAACGGCAATGCGTTGCGCTTTCGATTGATTGAAGTTGATTGAAGCAAGCCGCGCCTTCCCGCAAATTTTGATTGCCGGCGGCTTGACCTTTTTGCCCGTATCGTAAAAGACACCATGGCAAAACGCCATGATGTCTGAGTAGTGGAGATAAGGGGGGTCGAACCCCTGACCTCGTGAATGCCATTCACGCGCGCTCCCAACTGCGCCATATCCCCAATTTGCACGATTAAACCGCCCGAAAAAAGCAGGCAACAACACGCGCGAAAACAATATAGCATATTTTTCGGGGCGGCGCAAGAGAGTATTGAAAAATTACGATTTCGCATATGCCGCATCTCGGAAAATGACCTGAATCCGTCATTTTCCTGCGATGCAGGCACAGCTCAATCTATAGTGAATCAATTTGATTTGCGTCCCGTCGGCGTTACATGCATTGTGGTGAGCGACCGGTGTTTTTCGCAGAAAAACACATCGAGCGAACCGCTTACGATGCATAGCCGACGAGACGCGTCCTAACTTGATTCACTATATTTTTCAATACTCTCCGCAAGTCGCGGAAATATTTTTTACAACAGACTCGCTCCGTTGCGATTTTTTTTGCGCACCCTCCGGAGTCTGCCGATTGATTTTGCACGACCTCAAAATTCGCCGGGAAGTGTTGCAAACGTGCGTCTTTGTTGACAGCTCCGGCGCGTAATCATAGAATGGCGGGAAAATACAGCGGTTTGCTCTTCGGTGCGAAAATTTTCCGCACGTTTCGGCAAACCGCAATAACAAAAGGGGCGCGATTTAAATGACAAAATATGATTTCCGGACTGTTGAAAAAAAATGGCGAAAAAAATGGGCTGAAAATCCGATTCAAAAAAACTCGGAAGGGCGACCCGAATTTTATTGCCTTGATATGTTTCCGTATCCGTCGGGGTCGGGGCTGCATGTGGGGCATTGGCGCGGATATGTTTTAAGCGATGTTCTTTCGCGGCATAAAATTTTGCAGGGTTATCATGTGCTTCATCCGATGGGATGGGATGCTTTCGGGTTGCCGGCGGAAAATAACGCCATTAAAAAAGGTATTCATCCGAAAATTTCGACGGAAGAAAACGTCGCAGCAATGAAGCGTCAACTCGACGAAATGAGTACGATTTACGACTGGAATTACGAAATCGACACCACCGACCCCGCATATTACAAGTGGACGCAGTGGATTTTCGCCCGCATGTTCGAGCGCGGACTTGCCTATGAAAAAGAAATGCCGCTCAACTGGTGTCCCGCGTGTAAAGTTGTTTTGGCGAACGAAGAAGCCGTCGGCGGAGTTTGCGAGCGTTGTCGCGGCGAGGCGGCGAAAAAGAATCTGCGTCAATGGATGCTTAAAATTACCGCCTATGCCGACCGTCTGCTCGACGATTTAACCGGACTCGATTGGCCTGAAAAGGTAAAAAAAATGCAGGCGGATTGGGTCGGAAAAAGCTACGGCTCAGAAATTCTTTTTGACACCGGGAACACGTCGTCGGGCAAAAACACCATCGTAGCCTTCACAACCCGCGCCGACACTCTTTTCGGTGCGACGTTTATGGTTCTCGCGCCGGAACACGCGCTTGTTTCCGAAATCACAACGCCCGAGCAAGAAGCCGCCGTTGATGCGTATGTAAAGCAGGCCGCGTCGCGCTCAAATGTTGACCGCATGGCCGACCGCGAAAAAACCGGCGTTTTCACCGGGGCGTATGCCGAAAATCCCATAACCGGTCGTGCGGATATGCCGATTTGGGTTGCCGACTACGTTCTGGCGGATTACGGAACCGGCGCAATCATGTGCGTTCCGGCTCACGACGAACGCGATTTTGAGTTCGCGAAAAAATTCGACCTGCCGATTGTCGAAGTAATTTCGCCCACAGGCGAGGCAACCGGCGGGAATCTTCCCTACGTCGGCGAGGGCGTGTTGGTTAATTCCGGCGAATATAACGGGCTTGACATCAAAGCCGGCGCGCGCGCAATTACAGCGGCTCTCGAAGCGCGGGGCGTTGCTCGCGAAACGATAAATTACAAGCTGCGCGACTGGGTTTTTTCGCGCCAACGTTATTGGGGCGAGCCTATTCCGATAATTCATTGCGCGGATTGCGGGCCGGTTCTTGTTCCCGACAAAGATTTGCCGGTTATGCTGCCGGAAATCGAGTCGTATCAACCCACCGATACCGGAGAATCGCCGCTTGCGTTGGTGCATGAATGGGTGAACACCGTCTGCCCGAAATGTTCCGCGCCGGCAAAACGCGAAACCAACACAATGCCGCAATGGGCGGGTTCGTCGTGGTATTTTTTGCGCTACGCCGATGTTAATAACGCGGACGCTCTTGCCGGGCCGGAGGCGTTGAAAAAATGGCTGCCGGTTGACTATTACGTGGGCGGCGTTGAACATGCGGTGCTTCATTTATTATACGCGCGTTTTTACACGAAATTTTTGTACGACATCGGGGTTGTGGATTTCCAAGAGCCGTTCACGAAGCTGTTTAATCAGGGCATGATTAACCGTAACGGCAAGAAAATGGCGAAATCCTTCGGGAACGGCATTTCGCCCGACGAGCTTCTGCCCAAATACGGTTGCGATGCGTTGCGCATGTACGAGCTTTTTATCGGCCCGCCCGAACTCGATGCCGAGTGGGACGACAGCGGAATTGAAGGTGTGCATCGCTTCTTAAATAAAGTGTGGCGGCTTGCCGACGAAAGCGAAATCATTGCCGAAACGCCCGAGCTTGTTCGTTTGCGCCATCGGCTGATTCACGACATCACCGTGCGGCTCGAAAATTTGTCGCTTAACACGGTAATCAGCGGGTTCATGGAACACACGAACAGCTTGCAGGCGTTGGTGAAAACCCTCGGCGGCGCAGACAAAGCGACGTTGGAAACGTTGGCGATTCTGCTTTCGCCTTTCGCGCCGCATATGGCGGAAGAAATTTGGGAGCGGCTCGGCAACAACGAAACCGTTTATGCGCAAAAATGGCCGATTCACGACCCCGCGAAGCTGATTGCGGATACGATTGAAATTGCAATGCAAATGAACGGCAAACTGCGCGGAAATATTCAAATTCCCAAAAATGCGGACAAAGATGCCGTGCTCGCGCTCGCGAGAGAGGCTTTGGCGGGTAAACTTGCGGAAGTTAGTGTCGTAAAAGAAATTTATGTACCGGGGAAGATTGTTAATTTTGTTGTGAAGTAGAGTAGCGCGAACGCACTTGAGAAGCCCGTTCAGGCTTCGTCGGAAAACGCGCTGAAGCCCGCGATTTCCCGACTCGCCTTCACGGTTCTCAACGGCGTTCGCTATAGCGCATCAAAAAAACCACGCCAAACAGAAGCGCGGAAACCCGGATGCGGCCTTCCGGCGCGATTCTGCTTGGCGCGGTTGATTTTTTTGGTTTCGAGCAATGAAAAAAATTGGGCAGCTTTTGGCTACCCAATTTTTTTTGCAATAAAATATCACGCTGTTGCCTTTATACAAGTGAAAGGTCTTTCAAACAAAACGCAACAGGAGGTGACGCGATGGACAGAGAGCTGCATAACGCGCTCCTGCGGATTATTCGAAAAAAGTTTGCAGGGTATCCTAATGTGGCATCTTTGGCGGATGACATCGTGAACGATGTGTACGTTAGGTTTCGTTCCGGTAAAAGCTATCACCCGGAAAAAGAAAATTACGGCTATCTGTCCGTGGCATGTATTCGCTCGGCATACAGAAGATTCATGGCACAAACAGCGGATTTTCGGCAGGTATACTTGGATGCGGGGGAAACAGACCTCATTGATGAAACGGACATTGCTGCCGAAATCATACAAGCTGAAAATGCCGACGCCGTACTTGAATCGCTGAAAATTTTACGTGACATCGAGAGAATCGTTATAACTCAGCGATATTACGGGGAATTTTCATTTGCCGAAATTGCAACGGCAAACGGACTGAAACTGAATACCGTTTTATCTCATCACAGGCGCGCGTTAAGCAAACTGCGCCCGCAACTCACAAAATCATTAGGGTATGGGAAGGAAGAATGTTATGAATAAAATTTTATGGAAATTGCAAACAACAGGTGAAAGATTGTGGCTGATGTCGAACATGATTGCGCAGCAGGCCGCCGTTTTGGGAAGTGACGGCAGGGGGATTGCAGTTGTCGCGGACGAAGCCCGAAAAATGGCAAACAAATATCAAAAAATAGTCGAGCGGTCGTTGTTCGAGGACGAGGAAATCAATCCGGATACTATACGCAAAGCCGCATTTCATTTGAACTTGTTGGCACTTAACAGTGCCGTTGAATGTGAAAATATTGGCTTGCGCAGTAAGCCTGCGGCTGTTTGTGTAGAGGATATTCGCAATCTTGCTTATGACATATCCGTTTTGTTTGACGAGGATAAAGCGAAAGGATACGGGGGCAGCACGCCGATTCCGAAAGACCGCATTAAATCCGTCAACGAAAGCAGGGGGTTTTTATTATTAAACATCGCCGGGGTATACGTTACCGAACTTATCACCAATGTCAGAGAGATTTGTTGGGGCACGGAACACATAGATACGTATTATAAACTCCGAGGCAGGGAGATTTCACTTGTTGACGGTTACAAGATGCTCGGAAAGCCGCATGAAAAGCATACGACGTATGTTATCCTTAACACTCCTTGGGCGGCACAAAACAAACTTTATGCCGTCGCCGCCGAAGTAGCCTGTATTTTTTACAGCACTATCGGCACTGCCGGGTCGGTTTCCGATAATGCGCCGTTAGCCCGGTATATTCGTGAATATTGGGAAAGCGAGAACGATATGCCGTTTCTTTTCATGGACTGGTCGAAAATGATAAGTTAGCCGAAATCAAAAAAAGCCCCAAACATCAATCGTTTGGGGCTTTTTGCGAACGCCGTTTTTATTGCACAGGAAACTGTTTCGGCTTCGGGGGAACGTGTGGCAAATCACATGTGTCCTCGCGCAGCGGGAAACGCTCGCTTCGCTCACTGCTGCTATTGGTGTTCAAAGTGCGCTTGCGCACTTTTCACCTTCGCCGCCATCACAATAAGCGCGTAGTTTGATGCGTTAAATCCTTCGGTAATGAACTGCCCTTCGTCGGCGGCTTTGGGATTTTCGAAATCGTAACAGGCGGTTATTTCCGCAAGGCCTGTTTTTTCCCAATGATTTCGCCACCATTTCCCGCTGTGAAAACCGTTTGCGCCGCCGTCGTTTTCGCACGGTACGCCGTCTTCGCGGATGTGGCCGTTGATTACAACGCCGATTTCACCGCCCGGCTTCACCTGCTTGCTTAAAATATCGGGGAAAAAGGCGTCGGATGTGCCGTAATACTGCAAGCTGCTGACGGACACCACCGCATCGAAAAAACCTTCCGCATACGGCAGAGCATTTACATCGGCGTGAACGGGAAAAACCCGGTCGGCAACGCCCGCCGCTTCAAAACGGCGCAGATTCTCGGTGGGTTTAATCCATAAATCGGTAGCAAAAACCGTCACGCCGAATTCTTTGGCAAGAAACACGGAAGAGCAACCCTTGCCGCATCCCATATCCAAAACCTTCATGCCGGGGCGAAGGGTCATGTTTTCGCATAACTCTTCCGTTAAATATAACGGATTCGGCCCCATCCAATTTTCCGCAACCCAATTGTAATCGTACTTGTTTGCGCGACGGTACTTTGCAATTTCGGTGAAATTTCTCCAAATTTCCATTCAAAACCTCCGTTTTTCGGGAGGGTTAAAGTATGGTCGCCCTCCCGTATTGTGACTTGCGTGTTGCGATGCATATTGCAATAATTTTTTTCATAGATAGCACCCCTTTCGTTTTTGCAGGGCCATTCCGAGCGGAACAGCCGGTTTGCGCACAATTTTTTATAACACATGCGTGACCGCGGCGCAAGGGATTGGGGACATTTAGTTGAATAACTGAAAAAAAAGAGAGCCGCACATACAGGCTCTCGTTTTTTGTTGCCATGAAAATTATTTCGGCTTCGCGAGAATGCATTAGAAGACGTCGGTGCAGATACATGTTCAATGCGCGTTCGAAAATTTTATGTTAAAATCTCTGTAATACTTTCGTAAAAAAGCAGGTATATTACATGATACTGTTTCCGTTTAAACAGTGCGATATTTTGCGCAAATGAATTGTGGTGCGCGACCGGTTGTTTTCGGGTGTTTTTCCCGAAAACGACATTGAGCGCGCCGCTTACAATTCATAGCAAAATATCGCATCTGACAACGGGAACAGTATGAAAGGCTTGGGGGCAATTATGCCGGAGCAAAATACTTTCGAATTTGTGTACGAAAAGTACAAACGTTTAATGTGGCGCAAAGCCTTTGATATTTTGAAGGATTACGGGCTTGCCGAAGACGCGGTAAGCGAGGCGTTTATTCGCGTGTATCGAAATTTTCACCGCATAGATGACCCTTCCGCGCCGCAAACAATCTCGTTTTTGTTGACAATTGTGAAAAATACGGCAATCAATATTTATCATAAACGAAACAAGGTTTTGCCTACGGATTTTTCCGAATTTGAGCAAGCGGATTCCTTTGATATGGAAGAAGCAGTGGCAACGCAGGACGAAGCGCGTCGAGCCGGCGCACTTATTGAACGCTTGGGCGAATCGGAACGCGCCGTGTTTGTGCTTAAATATGCGCACGATTTGGCACATAAAGAAATCGGAAAAATCTTAAATATCACCGAAAATAACGTAAACGTGCGCTTGCACAGAGCAAAGAAAAAATTGGCGGAAATGGCTAAGGAGGTGCGGCAATGAGCGAAAATGATTTCAAAAAAATCGCTCGGGAATACGTACAACAAACAGCGGCAACGCTTGATTTCGCGCCCCTTTCGCCGGAAGAAGAACGCGCGCTCGAAGCCGTAGACGCACGTGTTTTCGGCGAAATCGCACGCGCCGGTCGTCGCGGCGGAAGTCGCGGGCGGCTTGCAATGTGGGGTTCGCTTGCGGCGTGCCTGGCAATCGGCGCATTCGTTGCCGCCTATGTAATGAACAATCCCTTCGCCGGAACTGACAGCGCAGCCGACTACGGGATTCTGGGCGCGGCGGAATTTTTCGACGAAATTCCCGTTGCGGCAGAAGCCGCCTCCGACGACATGTTCTTCGCGGCGGAGGCGGACATTTTTCCGGGCATCGGACGGATGTTTTCTGACGACGAAATCGAATTGCACAACCGCTTGCGCGAACATGGTACCCTTTGGAACGACAATTTCGACGACTCGTTTAATGATGCGTCGGATGATTCCGGCGAAATTTCTCGCGATATGTCGCAATTTGAGGCGAACGCCGGCAGTTTCGGCGACCGCGCCATGCGGCCGTTCGGAGCGGACGGTATTTTGCAAGCCGGCCGAGACAGCGAACCGGACGGCGACCGTGCAGACCCGGCCAACGAATCGTCGGTTGGCGTCGGAATCGGCGGGCGAACCGATGCGTCTCCGATTGAGGCCGGCGGCGGCGGCATTCAAACCGGTCAAACCGATGAATCATCAATCACCGCCCCGTCGATTCCCGCGAATCCTGATACTCATGCCGCCCCCCTCGAAGAGTCGCCCGAAGAGCCGCTCGGCGTGCGGGTCGGAACGCATTCCGATACGCCCTTTGGCGCGCCGCTTTATGAGCAATTCGATGCCGCACTTTTTGACGATGCTTCCGAATTCGCGTCCGTGATTCCGACGGAAAACATCGGCGTAACAGCGGCAAACGTTCGTGTGCATTTTGTTGACCGCGACTGGGGCTTTCCGCCGTATCCGCCGTACCGATTTTTTAATCTCGACGCAAACGTGCAATATCGCGAATTTCTCGCCGACGCAAACGGCATTCGCATTTTATTTACAACGGAAGCCGCCGTTCGCGATTTTAAATTTGTAAGCGTTTTGCCGTCGGATGCCGTCGCCGGGCGATATATAATCGGCGAAACATTGGCGTCCCACAGCGAACTCACGCCGGAAACCCCGATTCTTCTTACATGGGCAAATACCGGATGCATCTCGGCATCACACGCATTTTCCTTTCTCGACGAATCAGGCGAAACGCGAGTTTTCGCCCTGAGTTTCTGCAACCGCGACGGCTTTTTGATGATTTACGAAATTTAGAACCGACGGCGAAACGACGGCGTTCAAAATGCAAAAGAGAGGCAATCGCCTCTTTTTTTTATTCCCCGTCTCTAACGCCGCCCCTTCAAATTTTTTTCGACACACGCTTCGGAAAAGTATAGTGAATCAAATTAAGAAGCGTCCCATCGGCTATGCATCGTAAACGGTTCGCTCGTTGTCGTTTTCGGGAAAAACACCCGAAAACAACCGGTCGCTCACCACAATGCGTTTAACGCCGACGGTACGCAAATCAAATTGATTCACTATACGTTGACAACCTCTGTTTTCCTGCTGTAATATGAATGCGGGTACAAAAAAATATAAAAGGAGTAGATTCGTATGAGCAAAAAAAGCACAACAAAACGCTTGATTGCGTTATTTGTTGCAATCGCAATGGTGGCGGCATTATTGCCGGCAACAATCGTTTCCGCAAACGATGCAGCAGTTTATCGTGTAGAATCATTTGCGGGTCTTGCGCTTACGGGCGACAGCCAATTTGTTACCGGGTACGGCATCCAACGCATGGCATGGAACAATGAAGCATTTGGCGATTTCAGAGGCACAACCCTTGAAATTTCCGGCGACGCTCTCCAAGTTCGCGGAGGGTTCAGCGCAAAAGGCTTCCAATTAGGCGAACATGAACGCCACATTCAAGGCTTCCAAGGCAGAACCGGCTCGACATACAGAATTGTGATGGACGCATCTGCCGCAGGCGCAGCCGGCGTTATAAACATTTCCCCCGACAATCACCCCGCAGGCGTGGCTCAAACCTTTGACCTCCCCGCCGCAAGAACAACTTTCACTCTCGAATGGACACAAGTTGCGCATCAACACAACAATATGCAAATTTCTTCCGATGTTGACTTCAACGTGTACAGCATTGTAGTCTACGATGTTGCTCTTATCGGCGCAGCCGCCCCCGAAGGCGACGACGACGAGTATGAAGAAGATGAAGAAGACGAATACGAAGAAGAATATGAAGAGTACGAAGAAGAGGAACATGAAGAAGAGTACGAAGAAGCCCCCGGGCAAGCTCCCGGGCAACAAGAAATCACCTTCGTACCCATCATGCACGAAGGCCCCTACACCGTAGAGCTTGACCTTAACGGCGTTAGCGCATGGTCGAACATCATAACGGAAGGTCCCGCAATTATCGCTCTCGGCGCAGATGCCGACATGCTTTCACAAATTTTCAGCGACGCATATTTGGTTACGGATTCAAGCATTCTCCGCCTTCAACTCGACAACACCCGCTATCTCCTTAACGGCGTTGAGGGAACTCTCGCAGTTGCCCCGCAGTCCATCGACTGGAGAACAATGGTACCGTTCCGCTTTATCGGCGAAACTCTCGGCGCAACAGTTTCTTGGGACGGCGACACCGAAACAGCTTCCTTCACAAGAGGCGGCGTTACCGAAAGCGTAACAATCGGCGAAGCCATCTACTACGGCGGCGAGTACATGGGTACTCCGGTAGTAATCGGCGGCAGCACCCTCGTTCCCGTAAGATACGTTTCTAACGTAATGGGCGCAGACGTTGTGTGGGATGCCGAAGCCGAAGCTATTTACGTGCTTTTCGGCTACGAAACAACCTATTCGCTCGGTTGGTTCGACCAAGTGGGCGGCAATAACTGGACACATTACTGGAACACCTATGGCAGAAACGAAGGCGTTTACGACCTCTCGATTGAAGTTCTGCGTCATGCAAGCGTGCTTGTTGTTGAATTTTCCGAAATGCCGTGGTACGGTATCGACTTTATAACAATGGGCGCAGGCAACAACTGGGGATGGACGCAAGTAAACATCTTTGAAGCTCCCGAAGCTGAAGAAACCGACGTTCCTCCCGTCGGCGGCGACGATGACATTATCGACGACATCGACGAACCGGGTAACGGCGACGACCAACCCGGCGACGATGAAGACGAACCCGCAGGCGACGAAGCTCCCCCCGCTGATGTCGGCGGTGCGGCTTCAGGTCAGGTACTGCGCCACACCCACGGCGAAAACTGGGGTCAGGCAGTAATTTCTCATCCGTTTACCAACGACGACTATACAATTACCATGATGGTATTCCACCCGGCCGCTTTCACAGACGGTCTGTTCGGCGTTAATCCGAACGAACCCGGCCCGCCGCACACCTTCGTATATGCCGCAGGCGATGCTGATGCTATGGAAAGCACCCGCGCAGAAAGCACCCCCGGCGTTTGGAACGAAATTACCCTCTCTTTCCCGGGCGCGCAAACAACCGGCAACATTCAAATCGGACCGGAACACCCCCGCGCTCCCGGCAGCCACTGGTATCTCGACAACGTTGTTATAACAAATTCCGCCGGCGAAGTTGTTTTCAGCCAAGATTTTGAAACAAATGCAAGCGGATTTTCAGTGCGCGAGTGGTCGCACGATGCGCAAACACGTGTAACCGCCCCCTAGTGCAAAAATCGGGCGACGAAGTTCACATGGCGCAAGTTCACGGCATGACAGACAGCCAATTTAACAAGCATCTTGCTGGACACCCTTTTCATTTTGGAAACCGCGAGAAAAGAAATTGAGGGCGATGCCCCTACGTTGGATGCGTACATCAGCAAGCTGAAGTCGCAAGTCAGCAAATCTTGATACGCGAAAAAACCCTGCGATGCAGGGTTTTTTTGTTGCACAGGAAAACCGGCTTCGAGGGAACGTGCGGCAATTGCATGTATAGTGAATCAACTTGATTTGCGTCCCGTCGGCGTTAAGTGCATTGTGGTGCGCGACCGGTCGTTCACCACGCGACACTTACGCCTCTTGTTCGTTTTCAATGATGCGTTCACCATATAATGAACTGCTCCCGGCAAAGGCGGCATTTTTTTCCGCACCCTTGCAAACTTTTTTCAAAAATTTCTATAAAATTCGCGAATTGCGCGTATCGTTTTGCTTGACATTCATGTGTCAAAAATGATATATTTATGTCGAAAAGTTGATATTAAGGTTTTTACCGCATATCGGACGGGTTTTTATGCCCGTCCTTTTTTTCTGCAAAATTTTGCGGAACGAGAAAGGACAATATTGCAATGAGCGTACTTTGCGAGGAAAACATAAATATTACATTGCGAAACGCCACGCCGCGTGACATCGAAGCGTTAATCCACCTGCGGTTCGACTATTTATCCGAGGACGGCGAATTATCTCCGGAGGATGTCGCCGCAATCAAGCCGCCGTTGGAAAAATATTTTGCCAAACACATTGCGGACGGCACATTCATCGCAATTTTCGCCGAAGCGGAGGGCGAAATTGTTTCAACCGCTTTCTTGTCTATCACGGAAAAACCCGCAAGCCCTTCGTTTATCACCGGCAAAACAGGCACGATTCTTATAATTTATGCTGTGAAGGGCGGAAATAACGCTTCACAGATTTACTTCCAATTTTTTGAACGATATAACATTTTTAAGTCTTTAACTTATCAAGTCAGCAAACATTATTTCGCAAAAATACTTATCGTCAACAATATCAATCATGCCAAATGTCCGAAACCCGTGGGCATTACTGATGCTCCCCGGATTCATAAAAGTTACCCCATTGCTAACAAAAAAAGTCGGCGTATGTGTGTTTCCGTATAAAATTATTTGCGAGTCAAGTTTCTTAATATCTGAAATTTTATCCATGTCATGTTTGATTGTAAATTGATATTCATGGTGGGTCATATATATGGAAATATTGTCAAACAGTTCTTTTATATAGATGTCACCCGAATTATCAACATCACCTCTTACATGTAAAAACCTTGTTAGTGGGAAATCTTCCGCCATGTTAAGCAAATCCTCAATTCCATCGCCCAAGTGCATCGCGACGTCGGGATAAAACTTTTTCATGATTTTTGTGATGCTCGCAACGTCGCCGTGTGAATCCGAAAAAACCAGTATTCTCATATACCCCACCCTGTTAATATTTGATATGCAAAAACGCACAGTACCACAAGAATGGTACATAAGTGCGCCCTTTGCGTTATTGATTTATCGCGTCAAGTAGTTTTCGCAAATCGTTTTTTGAAAGATTGCCGATGGGTGAAGGTTGTATAACAGATATTGGCAAGTCAATGATTCTGCCAATATCTATATATGACTGCTTCGCCAGCCCTGCTTGCACCCAATCGTCTATGGGAATATATTGTGATTGAACAACGGCACTTTTGTTATCGTATTGTGATGTAATCTGAAAAACCGCTACTTCTTTTTGGTCAAAGGACAACACCAAAACAGGACGACGTTTTCCATCGCCGCCCCAAGAAACATAAGCAATGTGAATACTATAAGGGTTCATCAGCCATTTTTCGCCCAATCGTAAACTTCTGGGTGTTTATCTTTATCGACAATGGCGTGGCCATTTTCATCTGCTTCTAGTTTTACTCTTGGAATATTTTTTCTTGCGATTGCAAGCGTAAGTTGTTCTTCTAACGTAGGGGCAACCACGGGCTGAAAAGGCAAACGTCGCTCGGCTATAATTTGTCTATAAAACATATCTATTGCTGTGGTTTGGTCAATCCCCATTCGGTCTAAAAGCATAGCTGCTGTTTCCTTTACCGTAGCGTCAATTTTTACATTCACATTTGATTTAGTTGCTACCATAAAAATCACCTCAACATCATTATATGCCATTATAACGCCAATGTATAGACGCAATCGTTATTTTATAACTTAAACTGTTTGCAAGTTGGTCATTATTTCCACCCTCCACAGCTTACATTCTACTATTTGGTCGTATATGAAAGCACACGATATCAGGCCATTTAACAGTGCGAAGAACCGATGGATGATTTAGATGCTGACGGTTAATATGAATGGGATGTTGTCATGGAAAATAAAATTATCATAAAGCATACTTTAAACAGTAGCTCTTCCGCGAGAACTATGTGGAAGTATGCGTGGCTGTTTCTATACTTAATCCTTTTCATCATAGGTCTTGTAGTATTGTTGGGGACTGTCTTGTATTTTCGCGAAGAGGGTACACTTGGTGAGGAGATTGTACCTGGTGTAGCCATTGGGCTATTTCTTGCAATATACTTTGGGGGCTATTTGTGTTATTGGGGCATTGGGTTCGCACAGGGCAGAGCAATTGCCATAATTTCAAATGAGGGGATAGCACTAAGGCAGCTGAATTTTAAAGTGATTCCGTGGGAAAGTATAGATAGTTTTGGAGAAACAACTCGCTTTCAACTTACTGGCCAAGGTTCATCTACTCGGCAAGGATTACAAATCGTTGGGATTCGATATGCAAGCACTGAAACCGCACACGAACGCACAGCAACAATTAACCACCATTTCACTAATTATAGCCTTGATGAAATCTTAGAAATATTATGGAATTTTAATAAGGCACACAAATCAAATTGATATTATGCTGGGGAGTGTTCCCGCTACAAAAATCGTACCATTTCTGTAGAGGGAACACTCCCTAATCTCATGTTTCCTTATTCGCCCTACCTACTTCCTCCTTCGGTTTCAAAACCGAAAGCAAAAGCGCGACAGCAACGGCCAAAAACACCACACCCACAGTATGCAAGGTAAACAAATGTTGCGTATTACGCTCTACCAAACGATAAAGCCTATCCGCCCGAGGCGGGTCTGCAAACGGCAAAGCATCTGTAGAAAGCATTGTTATCGTCAAATTTTCCAACCGCGTAATATACCCCGCCACAACAAATGCAAAACCGCCCAACGCGCCCATTACCGCACCCGTAACAAGCCGCGCATTAGCAGAAACAGAACCTGCATTGGCGGCGTGAATTACAGTGTAATCCGCAGGCGATACCACAGTTTTTGTAACCGCATCAATGGCGTGCTTCACGGCGGGCAGGCTAATAAGCACCAAAGATGCAATCATTTCTGGCGCAATATAGCTCATGTTATAAATCGCAGAATAAACCGCCGCATGTTGCCCTTCCGGCGCATACATACCGAAGAACAAAAAGCCGGATAGAAAAACCATCAAAAACCGCCCAAAAACACCTACAACAAAGCCAATTTGCAACCCAAACCGCCATTTACGAAAGAAGCCCGCAAGCCCCAATGCGCCAAAAGCAAGTACATAATCCAAAACAAATGACATGGGGTGGTAAGCAATAAAACCCGTGCTTGCGTTCAAAAGTCCCATAGCCACGCCCGCCGCAATACCCCGTACAGGCCCCAACCAATACCCTGCCAACACAATAAACATCATCGAAAACGGCGTAACAGACCCGCCCAAAGGCATCCTAAACAATGATATTTGGTTAAGCGCGAAAGCCAGCGAAATACACATTGCACCCACTGCCAGCATTTTTACAGGACTAACCCGCATCGCTACCTTCAAATATTGCGGCTTTGTGTGTTCAGTGGCATTATTAGCACCACTTGAACCGCCGCCCGCTCCATTTGCATCAAAATTCAACATAAAAAAACCTCCCTCGAATTTTTTATCCGCAAGAAGGCATAAGACCTAAGCTTAAACGCTTTCCTTCGCCGACATTACTCGGAGCAGGTACAAAGGGTGATTCTCAGCCGCAAGAAAGTCTCACTCTCATTTAAGAAAGCTTCACTTTCGCACAGCACCCCTAGCGGATTTATTTAATTATCACAACGCTAACAGAAAAATCAGCTTTTGTCAAACACTTCTGCCAGGTAGCCAAATATAATCAAACAATAGATGACGTTCTCCAAAACAATTAACAATCAGAAACCTTTCGGTTTACGATTACTTTTTTGTATACTATACTACTAGAGACGCACATCTTCATAACAAGGAGTCTACTATGACACACAACATCACTCTGGCAAAATGCCTATGAATAAAAACACAAAGCTGATTATTTTATGCATTATTTTAGGGGCAACTTTTGCCTTTACAGCATACTTTGGCATATCTCTCGCGCTTGAGATTAGGGCAAACAGGCAGGGTGAAGAGTTTTTTGCTACTATGCCCGTAGATTTTGTGCCAAGAATCACGATTGTACCCGTACCTATTGTCCGCGAAGAGCCTACCGTAGAACCCACCATAGAAGAATACCATACACCCGAGCCAGAGTCCGAACCCCTCGCCCCCCTTCTTGATTTTGACGAACTGCGAGAAAGCTTTCCTTCTATAGTAGGCTGGATTCAGTCCGAGGGTACTATTATAAATTACCCTATTGTGCAAGTGCGGGATAATGATTTTTACCTGCGCCGTTTGCCAGACAGAACCAGCCATATTTGGGGTTCTATCTATATGGACTTCCGCAATGCATCAGATTTT
>Ga0123355_10005653_pt1 | contig 18356 bp, 17 predicted proteins | sample TergutEmb28metaG_3_FD_89872 | JGI IMG/M metagenome (GOLD analysis project Ga0123355, IMG submission 89872) | Embiratermes neotenicus P1 segment gut microbial communities from Petit-Saut dam, French Guiana - Emb289 P1 | ecosystem: Host-associated > Arthropoda: Insects > Digestive system > Gut ... | reverse complement strand
TTGATTTGCTGGTTGCTTTTAATGCCAGAAAAGATGACCCGCGAATCCCGGGTGTCATTGCTGATATGGAGAAAGAGCTTGGCGAAGGCAATAAAATGCCGGGCATCCTACCGAAGCTCGCACAATTTGAAATCACTCTTCTTGATTTAGCAGAGAAAAATAAAGGCAGCCGAGAGTATGTAGCATTTGCCAACAAATGCTGGCCTGCATTCCAAACGGAGTTCGGCTTTGTCCCATGCTATGTGAACAGCCGCATGGCAGCACGCGGTATACCTGTATCCTGTGAAGTGGACATTTACGGTGTTCTTTCGGAGTATATCGGTACCTGTGTCAGCAACTCTCCGGTAACACTGCTTGATATAAACAACTCTGTTCCGGCAGATATGTATGCAAAAGATATAAAAGGTAAGTTTGATTACGCTCATACGGACACTTTTATGGGATTCCACTGTGGGAATACTCCGATGTGCCACCTAAGCAAAGGCGCGTTGAAGCATCAGCTTATAATGCATCGCCTGCTCGAAAAAGACAAAGAACCCGATATAACAAGAGGGACACTGGAAGGGGACATCAAACCGGGAGAAATCACATTCTACCGTGTGCAAGGCACAGCCGAAGGTGGACTCACCGCATATATAGCAAATGGTGAAGTCTTACCGGTGCCAACACAATCGTTCGGAGGTATAGGTGTATTTGCGATCAAGGAAATGGGACGCTTCTACCGTCATGTCTTGATTGCAGACCGCTACCCCCATCACGGCGCAGTGGCATTCGGCCATCATGGAAAAGCAATCTTCGAGGTGCTGACATATCTGGGTGTGCCGAAGATATCATATAACCAGCCCGCATGTCTGCCATACCCCACAGAAAATCCATTCTAGCATTTTATATCATTCTGAACACAACAAAGAATCTTTCAAAAAGCAACCATATGGTTGCTTTTTGCTTGAAAACTATAACAATTCTGATATAATGAACAAGGTTCTTCGTACTATGGCGAGGGAAGGAAGTTATCATGAGTAACTGGTGGAAAGAACGCGTCGTATACCAAATTTATCCACGCAGCTTTCAAGACACAAACGGTGATGGAATAGGTGATATCCCGGGCATAATATCACGTCTGGATTCACTTAAAGAGCTTGGTGTTGGAATAATTTGGTTATCTCCGGTATATAAATCGCCGGACATCGACAACGGCTATGACATCAGTGATTACCGTGATATCAATCCTAAACTTGGAACGATGGCAGATATGGAACATCTGTTTGCGGAGGCGTCAAAGCGAGATATTAAGATAATCATGGACTTGGTGATAAACCACACATCAGATGAACATGATTGGTTTAAAAAAAGCCGCGATAAGGGCAGTCCATATCGCGACTACTATATATGGAAACCTCCGAGTCCCGATGGGGGACCTCCGAATAACTGGTCATCATTTTTTATGGATAATGCATGGGAGTTCGACCCGGAAAGCGGCGAATACTATTTACATCTGTTTCATGAAAGCCAACCGGATTTAAACTATAGCAATCCGAGAGTTGTTGAAGAAATAAAAGAAATCATGCACTTTTGGCTTAAAAAGGGTGCAGCCGGATTTCGATGTGATGTAATAAATCTGATTTATAAGAGTTCGTTTGATGACGGAATACACAGATTGGCGATTCGCGGGCGTGAACACTTTGTGTCTCAGGAAGGTGCTCACGAGATACTGCAGGAGCTGCGGCGTGATGTGCTGGACCACTATGATTGCTTCACTGTAGGCGAGACAGTGTTTGTAAATCTTCGTGAAGCAAAACTGTTTAGCAACTTGGACCGTAAAGAGCTGGATATGGTGTTTTACTTTGACCATCTTCAGGTAGACAGATGGATAGAAAAATACATACCTAAGAAGTTCAAAGCAAACAAACTACTTGACGTCCTGACGAAATGGCAGCAAGGGCTCGAATGGAGCGCAGTGTATTTAGAAAACCACGACCAGCCGCGCATTGTTTCGCATTACGGGGATGATGGTGAATACTGGGAGCGCAGCGCAAAGCTTCTTGCAGCTATGCAACTTACGCTTCGGGGCACACAGTTTATCTATCAAGGCCAAGAAATAGGAATGACCAACTTTGATTTAACAAGTGTTAAGCAGTCAAACGACTTAGAGTCGATAGGTGCTGATAGAGTACTACGGTCATTTTGGATACCTAAGGGCTTACGGTGGAAGTGGATCAAGTCAAGTTCGCGCGATAATGCCAGAACGCCTATGCAATGGAGTGCAGAACACGGAGCCGGATTTACAACGGGTGTACCGTGGTTAAAAATCAATAAGAATCATAAAGCAATCAATCATGAAGAGCAAAGAAACAGGTCAAACTCGATTTGGAGATTTTATAGAGGCATGATTGCTTTCCGCGCATCAAATAAAACTCTTAAATACGGAGATTTTGCACCTGTCTATTCTGATAAAAGTGTTATTGCATACACACGGACTTTACTGGGTGAAGAACAGTTCACGGTTATATTAAACTTTTCAGATAAACCGGCAAGCACTCCGTTTGAAGGCAGTCTCGTCGGGAAAGTTGCTGTAACAAACATAGGGCGTGATGCATACGATGGAACATTAGCGCCATGGGAAGCAGTAGTGCTAAAAGTATGGTAAAAAAGGCTGTTGCACAACTTAGCAACAGCCTTATATTTGTGGTGGGGTTATCTTTTTGCAAACTCAAGTTCATCCAGCAACTCTTGCGGAGCGACCTTTCCTCCTTGCTGGAGTTTTTTTATCAGGAGAGTGAGACGCTGCAAACGTTTCTGACGCTTTGCCCCAAATCGGGTCAAAGCTTCGTTGTAGCGCATATTCTTCGTTAGCGTTTCACGTACCTCTGCATTAAAGGGACAAAACGTCATAAGTATACCAAGTGCGACACTGTTGAGGCGTGCCATACCCTTTGACTCGTTATGAAGCCACATAACATAATTATTGACAAACACTGTTTTATAGCTGTTCCTTGCGGCAGAAAGTTCGTTTCTGATTTCATTCATAGTCTGCATAGCAAGACTTCGGTTATTCATATAAAATTGCAAGTAATCACAGAAGTAGCTTGTAAGTGACGGGTCTGAGAGGTCATTCCAACGTGAACCCTGAATACGTCTGCATAATTCCCAACGGAACTCGGCAATCAGACGTGTAACAACAGTCTTCAAATCACCTTCAAGGAAAATAGGCAGGAACATACGTGCAGGAGTAGTGCGAAGTCTGCCTTCGATTTCCTGCCACATAGAACCGCGTAGCCCTGCGTTGGGCATAAGAACGATGTTTGGTATGATTTCAACACTTATTGTTTCACTCGTTATGCCAAGCTTTTGGTCTGTAAAGCCTGTTTCGCGGTAAAACACTGAAAAATCAAGTTCACGGATCTCATCAATGATTGCTTTGATTTTCGCAGGAGTGACTATAGTGATTTCGGGTTCACGCAACAGGTTATGGTCCGCGTAGATAGGACAGAACTTTGACGGGTTTCCAAACGTGACTCTGTTTACGACAGGAAACGCGTTTTCCATTTCATACTTTAACTTTTCATCCCTATCTACCAAGAGAGTGGCTTCCTCTTTTGCATCGATCTGTTTTTGATTCTTTAGATCGCGGAGATATGTAGGCCAATCCATATCAAACTCACTGAGGCTGGGATCTCTTTCTCCATTATATATTGAGGTGAGCCATTCAGAGCCTGTATATATGCTGTTCTCCGGATCACCTTTATACGAATCGGCAATGGAGTATAAGTAGCTTGCATTTTCAAACCCGGCTAGTGCCGGATCGACATAACCGAAGATAAGGAACATTTTCACAACAGTTGGCGGCGATGAGTCCTCGAGGGTCTTCAGGAAAACGAGCTTATACAGAACATAGAACATTTTGGTCAGCTCCCTGCGCAGTTCCGGCACATCATCCTCAGTGCTTGCTCTGTCGGGGAGTTCTGTGTAAGTGTTTACACTCGTTGTGAACTTTTCTGCCAGTTCATCATCACAACCGGAGTATTCCAATATGGTTTTTAGCGAATCCAGAAGCTCCGGACTCACACCTTGTGAGACGGTTGTGGCATCGGTGGTTTCTGCATCACCCTGTGACGCTCTCTTATCCTCAAGCGCATCCCAGTAAGCATCCATACGACTTTGATAAAAATCGGAATCGACACCTGTCATCTCCGACAAAGCATTCGTGAGTGTAGACATCAAAGCATCAACAGTCTCGTCTGCACCGGAGATCCTAAGTGAGTTCATGTGCAAATCACTGATAAGTGAAAATAAATCAAACCCGTTTTCATTCAATAATATTGAGGAAATACCATCCAAATATTCATGGTACACATGGCATGCCTGCAAAACTTTAGAGACATCATCTACGCATTTACGGAGAAATCCTGCTCCGACCCCGGGGTTGCCATGAAAGAACTTTTTGTGTGTAGCCGGGTTTAAATCATTGATTTCAATATAATAACTGTATAACCAGTCTTCAACCGGATCAACCCCCGAAAAGGGTACGATTTCATCCAGACCCGGCAGCTTTTTTGGTGTTGAAGCATACATCTTGCATAAACGGCTATACTCAGAGTTTAGGTCATTGATCATATCAAAAACACCGTTTGCATCTTGTTTTAAGCGTTCTTTGTACTGAAGGAGCTCCGCTATCTGCCGACACATGGAGCCTACCATAACATATGCGATGTCTGCGTTTTCGCGCATTAGTGTATCCAGAGAATCAATACCTGTACAAGGGTACTGGTACAAAGTGCCATCCGAAATGGCGTTGTATGTATGTGTATGAACATCCGATAAAAGGTCGCAAAGTCCGAGCACATCGGTTTTTCCAAACAGAAATGTATGTCCGCCGAATGAACCCTCTACTTCACCCTCGGCGATGAGCGAAATATGCTCTAAAGGCTCGCCTTTGCTATAGATTACGGTACCTTCTGTAAACTTACTAGCAGCCATATCGTCACCTCGCTCTACAATCATAACTTATATACGTACATCTTTAAAACGTGCAGTCATAATATCAGTTTTCTTTAAGAAACGCAATACATCCAAATGTCAACATTCTGTAACAAAACGGAATGGTTGTTATTTACATATAAGAGTGTTATCATGTCAACTTGGGGGAATTTATTGTGAACAATGTGTATTATATTTACGATTCTGCGTTTGGAGAAATTGTGATAGAGTCCGATGGATGCGCCATAACATGCATAAAAACAAAGGGAAACTTATTGCCAAAAGGAAAAAAAGAAGCTGACGCACTAACAGACAAAGCGGCTGAACAGTTGTTTGAATACTTTGCGGGCAAGCGAGATAGGTTCAATGTGCCGTTAAATCCACATGGCACGGATTTCCAATGTACAGTTTGGAAGGCGCTTCAAGATATCCCATATGGTGAAACACAGAGCTACAAGCAAATCGCTGTGACGATAAAAAAACCAAAAGCCTGCCGTGCGGTGGGTATGGCAAACAATAAAAATCCGATATGGATAATGATACCATGTCATCGTGTCATTGGTTCAGACAAATCGCTAACAGGTTACGGTGGCGGACTTGAAATGAAACGAAAGCTATTAGAGCTTGAACAAAAGAATAAACTGTAGGGCAAGATTATACATCTAGCCTGAGAAGGGATTTTAATATATGAGTGTTATCCTCAAAGCAGAAGGTTTGAGTAAAACCTTTAAACTCTCAGCGAAACAGCAAAAGTTGCAAAAAACAAAGAAAAAAGTCATAACAGCCGTAGACAACGTATCTTTTGAAGCATATGAAGGCGAGATCTACGGTCTGCTGGGACCTAATGGCGCAGGAAAAACCACAACACTGCGCATTTTAGCAACGATCATCAAAGCGGATAAAGGTGATGCGGTCGTAGATGGTTCAAGTGTTAGAGAAGAACCGGATGCGGTGCGATCGAAGATAGGGTTTCTTACAAGTGAGCTAAAGCTGGAAGACTTCTTCACGCCCAACTACCTGTTTGATTTCTTTTCAAAGATACATCACATTGACCCAGCAGTTAGTGAAAGCCGAAAAAGAATATTATTCGAGAAATTTGGTATAGACAAGTTTGCTGAAGTTAAAGTAGCAAACTTGTCAACAGGCATGAAGCAAAAAACATCATTGGTCATATCCATTGTTCACGACCCTAATATCATTATATTTGACGAACCAACAAACGGTCTTGATGTAATAACGGCAAAAGTGGTCACGGATTTTCTTTTAGAGCTTAAAGCACAAGGTAAAACCATAATCCTTTCAACACACATTTTCAATCTTGTTGAAAAACTATGTGATAGAGCGGGAGTGATCATAGATGGAAAAATGGTTGCCTGTGATACATTAGAGAATCTGACAGCAGAAAAGTCACTTGAGGATTTATTCTTCGATCTCTATTCAAAAAATGCAGGAGGTGAAGGGTAATGAAAAATATAGTAACAATAATGACAAAGGAATTTATTCGCTTTTTTACAGACAAACGTATGGTATTGATGACGATTTTTCCTGCAGTAATGATTTATCTTGTATATACTTTTATGGGAACAATGATGGCAAACGTTTTTGCACCGGATGAAGACCATGCTCCGTGGCTTTATGCTGTCAATGCTCCTGACTCTATTATGCAGATAGCAGAGAGAACCGGTTTTATTGTTATTCCTGTTTTCACAGGTGAAGCGGAAGTGATAAAGGAAAGAATCACAAACAAGGAAGCAGATCTATTGATGATTTTCCCGCCGGACTTCGATAAACTTGTTGATGAGTTTGATGTTCAAACCGCAACAGGTCCGGCGCCCAATATTGAAATCTACTTTATATCAACAGAACCAAACTCGCATGCGGCATTTACTATTGTCACAGCATTGCTTGATGAGTATGAGTCTTCACTTGCAAACAAGTTCGACATTAACAGGGGCATCGTAAATGCTGATCTTGCAACACAGGAAGACATCGCAGCAAATATAATTTCGACGCTTATGCCGCTTTTGCTCATGACATTTTTGTATTCCGGTTGCATGGGGCTTGCTCTTGAGTCGATAACGGGAGAAAAAGAACGCGGAACTCTTGCGACCCTACTGGTATCACCACTCAAACGAAGTGAACTTGCGATCGGAAAGATACTAAGTCTTGCAGTACTGTCGTTTCTGTCGGGAGCAGTTACTGCGTTTGCAACGATAATGGCTTTGCCGAATCTTATGGGCGGAGCAGAGGGCATGCTGGATACAGCCATATACAGCGCAGTAGATTATTCACTTCTTGCGCTCGTTATTCTTTCAACATTGCTGCTAATGGTTGCAATGATATCAATAGTTTCTGCATTTGCAAAAACAGTCAAAGAAGCCGGACAAGCTGCAATGCCGCTGATGATAGTAGTAATGCTGGTGGGGGTTTCCGGAATGTTTGGCGGCAGTGCGCCCAACAACTCGCTATTCTACATGATTCCGCTTTATGGCAGTGTTCAAAGCATGAGCGGCATTTTCTCACTTAGTTACTCAACAGTTGATATTTTGCTATCGTGTATAAGCAGCGTTGTTTTTGCTTGTGTAGGTGGGTTTATACTTACGAAAATGTTCAATAATGAAAAAATCATGTTTTCAAGGTAAAATGTTGATAAAAAGTGTGAGTTTAGGAGGGATTTACAACATATACTTCACAAACAGATGAAAATGTGGTATAATGCACCATATCTGGTAGTGACAGTTGAGGTAATGAAAAGTGCGGAAACTGTTCGGGAGTAAACCCAAAAAGATCAAAAAAGGCAAAAGGGTCATAGCAAAAACAAAAGTTGCCAAAAAGAGTATCAAAAACGAAGAAGCCATCATAAGCGGGAAAAGCGGACAAAAATGGTCGTTTGGATCACTTAAAAGAATGCATTATGTCTATGGTTCGCTTGTGATAGTTGGTGCTATACTGGTGACTGTCGCTATAAGAGTGATTTTAGGCGGGGTCATTGAAGATGCCGATGCGCGATCGGAATATGAGTTGCTTAGGGTGAATTTCCCGGCTGTCGCTGCACAATCACCGGAACCTGTCATAGAAAGTGATAGGGAAGAGAGACCCGCGGAAGAGATACGGGAAGAAGTCGAAGTCGAAGACGAAGATGAAGAGGATCTCCGTAACCTCTCGCTTGAGGAGCTATACGCACTAAATAGAGACTTTATAGGCTGGATAAGCGCAGAACCTTCTATTGACTATCCTGTTGTTCGCGGCAGCGACAACGACAGATACATCAACACAACATTTTTAGGGCACCGAAATACAGCGGGTGCTATTTTTATGGACTACCGCCATGCAGACGGATTTGATGAGCAGGTAAGTATACTCTATGGACATAATACCAGAGATGGTTCAATGTTCTCTGCATTGATCAGGTTTTTAGATCAAGGGTATCTGCAGCGAAACCCAAACATAACAATCACTACCAGAGATGGAACGAGACTGAACTATAGGGTGTTTGCAGCACGGCTCACAGATGCCTGGGATATTGCATACACAATTGGAATCAATGACTCAGCGAGGGCGTCCGAGGAATTTTCGGGAGCTCCGGAAAATACCAGTCACTTCCTGTTACTTTCAACATGTACCAGGAATTCAAATGACGATGAGCGGGTGTTGGTTTTTGCCGCACGCTAGCCGAGTGAGCATTGGGATAATACTATACAAATCATTGCGCCTTAACCTGATAACAATGCCGCCCAAGTGGGCGGCATTACTCTGAGCCAAATCATATTGAAAATCAAATATCGTTAATTTGAAAGTGCTTTTAAATCGGCGATGAAGTCATTAATGACACTTTCCTGTGTAGACCAAGACGTCAACAATCGTACTGCCATCATATCACCGAGCTTCTTCCAATCATAAAACCCATATAGTCTATGCAGCTTTTTGGCGATTCCAATGGGGAACATCGGAATAATCAGATTCGTCTCAACAGGATACAGGAACTCATATCCCAAGTCTTCGATACCTGACGCCAACCAACCTGCCATTTCGTTTGAGTTCTGAGCAAGCTCATCGTATAGATTATCCGTAAGAAGCGCTTTAAACTGAACACTGATCGCGGCTGTTTTAGCAAGCAACCCACCACGCTGTTTCAGAAGATAACGAAAATCATCTTTCATCAGCTCGTTATTAATGACTATAGCCTCTCCAAAAAGAGCTCCATTCTTTGTACCGCCAATAAAGAAAGCATCAGCAAGTTTTGCTACATCAGCATATGTTAAATCACATTCATTACTATTGATCGCAGCCCCAAGTCTGGCTCCGTCGATATACAGATATAACCCATAACTACGGCAATACTCTGAGATAACTGCAAGTTCTGCTCTTGTATAAACAGTACCACACTCGGTCGACAGCGAAAGATACACGAGTCGGGGCTTTACCATATGCTCATCCCCCGGATGCTCTTCTATGACAGATTCGATATCATATACACTAAGCTTTCCGTTACGCCCTTCGCGCGTACATATCTTATGGCCGGTCGCTTCGATCGCACCTGTTTCGTGCACAAAAATATGCCCGCTTTCCGGTGCGATGACGGCTTCGTGTGGGCGAAGAGATGATGAAATCACAACGAGGTTAGCATGTGTGCCACCGGAAATGAAATGGACATCTGCAGATGGTGTTTTGAATTTTTTGCGAATGATCTTAGCAGTCTCTATGGAGTGCTCATCAAGACCATACCCTTCAAACTGATTCGTTCCAACGGCGGATAAAGCCTCAAGAACCTTGGGATGAGCCATTTCGCTATAGTCATTTTTAAAACTATATTTTACCAAACTATCTCACAACCTTCTTTACAAATTATAGAAAATAAACTACAATATATAGTGGTAAACTGGTCACTGTTATACAAGGGATGGCTTGAGCTATGAATAGAAAAGCAACAAAAATCATTATTATTATTCTTGCAGTTCTGCTTGCATTGATGTTACTTGCAATTGGACTACTATTTATTAATTCATCGGGATCCTCAAACTCACTACATGATATTGTTGAGGAAACCCCGGAACCTTTATCCGAAATAATCGAAGTGGAGAGAATAACGATCGAACTCGAAGAAGAGGTGGTGAGAGGTTCAAGAGTCAGACCGATAATTATTATACAACCGGAGAACGCAACTGACAAGTCTTATGAGATGCGTTCTGATAATGAGCGTATATTACGACCTCAGGGGAATCATTTTGTTGCAGAAAGCATCGGTGAAACAAACCTTATAGTAACAGCTTCAAATGGTGTTATCGGATTTATTACAGTAACTGTTGAAGCTCCTCGTTTAGAAACTTTTTCTTTCGAAGAATATGAAGTAAATATGTTGCCCGGTGCCATGATGTTTCTATCACCTATCATTACACCCGAAGATGCTTTGCTTAGAGAGCCGATACTATATACTTCAAGTGACGAAAGAGTTGTTTCGGTCGCCCATGACGGAAGGCTGACTGCTGTTGGGTCAGGTACAGCAATAATTACTGCAACGTATGAGGAACTCAGCGTTGAGGTAGAAATAAATGTTGTAGTGCCAGTGAGAAGAATCAACATAATAATGAACAGGCGAGTCTACAGTGTCGGCGAAGAGGCAGAGTTTTCATTTGAAGTAGAACCGGAAGACGCCACTAATGCATCTGTTTCAGTAGCCTTTAGAGGGGCAGCAGTCACATCGACCGGTGAGAACTCGTTTACATGTGATGCAGCAGGTGAGGTGACTATTACATTCACCACCGAAAGCGGAGTTAGTGAAGATATTGTTATCATAGTTCATGACTTGCTGGCTTATGCGGAAGAAGTGCACAGACTGACGAACATTGAAAGAGCTAGTTTGGGTCTAACGCAGTTGGGTAGAAATCAGAACCTAACTCAGATAGCGATGGTGCGTGCGCGAGAAATCATGTTACCAAATCAATTTTCCCATACCAGACCTGATGGCAGAGAGTTCCATACGGTTTATCCTGAAAATGGTATAATTATATTTGATGAAAATAACATACCGATTCGTTGGACCGGGGAAAACTTAGCCGCCGGACAAACTACTCCGGCGGAAGCTATACAAGGATGGATGGAGTCTCGCGGACATCGCGAAAATATGCTAAACAGAAACTTTGGAGCTATGGGCGTTGGCGTTGTTATGGACAGTAACGGGAGAATATATTGGACGCAAATGTTCTTAGACTGACAAGTGTATTACTTAGAGGGCAATGATCTCATCGCTGCTAAAATAAGCGAACGAAAAATGCACCCGTAGCATTACTTATACAGAATAAGAGCAATCATCTCTAATGTAGAGGCGCCGATATTTTTGACAGAATGCCCCTCACCGCTTGGCGTGAGGACGCTATCTCCTTCGTAAACAGTTACGATCTCACCGTTATCAGAAACCTCGGCTTCTCCGCTGACTATGTAGTATGACTCCATCTCACCTTCATGGACATGATAACCTGCTGAACACCCGGGTTCTATAATGATTTTCGCATAGAGCCGTCCCTTTTCATATAACTCATCCGGTGTGAGAAGATGCTCGATTATCACGACGCCTTCTCCGCCGCGCATGTTTTCGTTTTTCTGTACAGTATAGCTACCTTTTCTCTTAACCATTGTTCGTTACCTCATTCCCGAAATATTATACCGCTTTCATCGGCTTTGTCGATTATCGCCAGTGATACAAGATTATATCCTGCTTCGCGCAAGCGTTGCCCACCGGGTTGAAATCCCTTTTCTACAGCGATTCCTATGCCTAAAAGTTCAGCTCCTGCCTGGTCGATGATTTCGCAGGCACCTCGCAAAGCCTCGCCGTTAGCGAGAAAGTCGTCTATTATAAGAATTTTGTCGTTGGAGTCTAACCACTGCTTTGAAACGAGCAGTGTTGCTTTTTTATTGTAAGTATATGAAAAAATATCACTGCGGTACAATCCGCCTTCAATGTTGTCGGATTTAGCCTTTTTTGCAAAAATCAAAGGTACACCAAGTTCTTCTGCGCAAATCGTTGCAAGGGGGATCCCTGAAGCTTCAATCGTCAAAACTGCGGTAAGACCATCAAGTTTAAATACTCCGGCAAACTCCTTTGCCATAGCGCGCATCAGACTGATATCAACTCTATGATTTAGAAACCCGTCGATCTTTATTATATTTCCCGGCAGAACTCGTCCTTCTGTCCGAATTTTATCCTTTAAAAGCTGCATGTGTATTGTCCTCCATTATGAAAATTGATATTGATGTTAAAATCTATTCGAACTCCACGGTACCGGGTGGTTTGTTTGTTATATCGTAAACAACCCGGGAGACGTCGGGGACTTCGCTTGTTATTCTCTCTGATATCTTCCCTAATAAATCATATGGCAGAGGGAAGCATGTTGCTGTCATAAAGTCGATTGAGGACACTGCTCTCAATGCAACTACGTGACCATATGAACGTGCATTATCGACAATGCCGACAGAGCGGGTATCAGTTAATGCTGCAAAGTATTGGTCCGGTCGGAGATTTGAACTGATTATTTCTTCACGGAAGATAGCATCCGCTTCTCTGAGGATATCTAGCTTCTCTTTAGTGATCTCGCCAATACAGCGCACAGCGAGCCCCGGTCCGGGGAAAGGTTGCCGCTCCGTAAATGACGCAGGTAAACCGAGCTGCCATCCCAGAGTGCGGACATCACATTTTGTCAGAGCGCGCAACGGTTCTACAAGTCCTTTAAAATCAATTGTTTCGGGCAATCCACCAACATTGTGATGGCTCTTTATTATAGCGGAATCCTTTGTACCGGATTCAATTACATCGGCATAAATCGTGCCTTGTGCAAGGAAGTCGATACCCGACAACTTTTTTGCACCTTCTTCAAATACGCGTATGAACTCCTCTCCAATGATTTTACGCTTGGTTTCAGGGTCGGTCACTCCGCTAAGCCTAGCGAGAAAACGATCCTGTGCGTTTATTCGCATAAAATCCAAGTCCTGTTTGCTGAAGGTTGCCTCAACATCGTCACCTTCATTTTTACGCAATAACCCGTGGTCAACAAAAATACAATGTAATTTGCCCGGTATTGCTTTTGCCAGGAGTACTGCGCAAACGGAGGAATCAACACCACCGGACAGCGCAAGCAGCACTTTTCCGGAGCCTACATGCTCTCTAATAACCTCTATCGCTTGCGTCTCAAACTTTTCAAGATCAAGCTCACCCTCCGGTCTCAGCGCATCATACCTGTTACTCATTTTAATACAGTCCTTTCGCGAAAAGCGTTTAGTCGGTTGGAATGTGGCGTGCCCACATATTGTATCAAACTTGGCAGAAAAAAAACAGGAAAAAATGTTTCTCATCGGTATACATTGAAAAAAAAGTGCGGTTAAAGCAATTACAACCTAGAAAAATCTACGAAAAATGCATAAAACTGTTGACCGTGCTACAGCTCCTGTGTTATAATCCACTTTACCTGTCGGCAGACGGGTTCATTTTTCGAGCAATGATTGATATTGGAACCCTATTTCTGTCAATTCAAACAGGGAGGCAAAAGGTTAAGGAGGTGCCGCAGTGAGAATAAAAGTAACCCTCAGATGCAACGAATGCAAGCAAAGAAATTACAATACGACCAAGAACAAAAAGAACACCCCGGATAGGCTTGAAATGAACAAATATTGTCGTTTCTGCCGTAAGCACACTGTTCACAGTGAAACGAAGTAAGCGGGAGGAGAAGAATTATGTCAGATGAAAATATCGAAAATGTAGACACTAATGACGAACAGTCAGATTCAAAGTCAGATTCAAAGTCTCCTGCGTCTTCAAAGAAGCGTAAGGTAAAAGGCAGCAACCGTGTTTTCAAATGGTTTCGCGAAATGCGAAGCGAGCTCAATAAAGTAGTATGGCCTACACCAAAGCAGGTAGTGAATAACACATTTGTCGCACTGACTGTTATGACGTGTGCAGCTATACTCATCTGGGCGCTTGATTTAGCAGCCGGAGAAATATTCATAGCAATAATTACGTATATCCCAAGATTACTTGGAGGTTTGTAACAGCTATGTCTGATGAAGCAAGATGGTATGTAGTTCATACTTACTCCGGTTACGAAAACGCTGTAGCGGCAACAATCGAGAAAGCTGCAGAAAACCGTAAAATGCTAGATCAAATCCTTGAAGTAAAGATCCCGACAGAGACCGTGACTGAGATCCAATCCGATTCCTCAACGAAAACAGTTGAACGCAAGACATTCCCGGGTTACGTCCTGATCAAAATGATAATGAATGACGTAAGTTGGCATCTTGTGCGCAATGTTCGAGGAGTTACCGGTTTCGTTGGTTCGGCAAATAAAGCGATACCGTTGTCCGAAGAAGAGATATTTAATCTTGGAATCGATCGCCATGAAGTAGTAGTAGGATTTGATGTTGGCAGTACGGTAAAGGTCGTAGACGGACCGCTCGAAGGATTCCTCGGATCAGTAGAAGAAATAGAGTTTGATAAGAGCAGGGTAAAAGTTATCGTCTCTATGTTTGGGCGAGAAACCCCGGTCGATCTTGATTTCGACCAAATTGAACCTGTTGAATGATCAATCGTATAGTGCGTGTTTACTCGCATTGCGATTTTGTATCACGTGGGAGGAGCGTAAGTTAAAAGCGTTCCGACACAATCACCACAATATATTTAGGAGGTGCACATAAGTGGCACAGAAAGCAGTTGGAATAATAAAACTCCAAATTCCTGCCGGTAAAGCAACACCGGCACCACCCGTAGGGCCGGCACTCGGTCAACACGGCGTAAACATTGGGCAATTTACAAAAGATTTTAACGATCGCACAAAAAACGATGATGGCTTGATCATCCCCGTAGTCATCACAGTCTACGCAGACCGCAGTTTTTCCTTTATCACTAAGACCCCACCGGCATCAGTGCTGATTAAAAAAGCGTGTAATCTTGAAAAGGCTTCGGGCGAACCACATATCAATAAGGTTGCCACGATTTCTAAGGAAGAAGTACGCAAGATCGCCGAAATTAAAATGCCCGACCTCAACGCAGCCGACATTGAAACAGCAATGAGCATGGTTGCAGGAACAGCGCGCAGCATGGGCGTCACGGTGGAGGGCTAAGATATGTTTAGAGGAAAAAATTATAAAGAGAGCGCAAAGCTCGTTGACAGATCAGTATTGTATGACCCGGCAGACGCATTTGACCTTGTGATCAAAGCTTCAAAAGCTAAATTCGATGAAACAGTCGAACTGCATATAAAGCTTGGTGTTGACTCACGTCACGCTGACCAGCAAGTACGCGGAGCCATTGTACTGCCGCACGGCACAGGAAGATCGCAAAGAGTACTCGTATTTTGTAAAGAAGAACGTGTACAAGAAGCACTTGATGCAGGTGCAGACTTTGCAGGCGGTCAGGATCTGGTCGATCGCATCCAAAAAGAAAACTTCTTCGACTATGATGTCGTAGTCGCTACACCGGATATGATGAGCGTTGTTGGTCGTCTTGGTAAAGTGCTTGGTCCTAAAGGGTTAATGCCGACACCAAAAGCCGGAACAGTTACACCAAATATAGCTCAAGCTATCGAAGAGATCAAAGCCGGTAAAATCGAATATCGTCTCGATAAGACAAACATTATCCACTGCCCGATAGGCAAGGTTTCATTTGGAGCAGAAAAACTGGTTGACAACTATCAGACACTTCTCGATGCAGTAAACAAAGCAAAACCCGCCGCAGCAAAAGGACAGTACATAAAAAGCTGTGTGACAGCGTCCACAATGGGGCCTGGTGTAAAAATCAACGCACTCAAGCAAGCATAGTTAATTTCCCCTCCCAACAAACCGGGAGGGGATTTTTTATGCTTTATATTATATTAGCTGTTGCTCGTTGATGATGAGTTTAAACTCCAGATTTAGTTTCTCAGCAGCCTTACGGCACATTATCATACGCCCAAGAAAAATCTCAAAATAATCCATAACTGAACCGTACTTTGTATCTACTGTGAGTTTGAGTTTGATCAAAGTACGTTCTTCGTTTATTTTAAGCACCGATTTTTTAACAGAATAATTGACCCTGTCGTGGATATCGAAGCTTGGAATATCCATGTTTCTAACACGTGAGCGGCGAACATCCGACTTATCCGCAAGGATCAGTGCAGCACATACATGATTGACCGGGACGCCCGTGCCCTCGTCGTGATTACCAATGGCTGTCGTTATTGTTGCTAACTCGGCAGGATCAAACTCAAGCCCATCGAGGATTTGAAAAGCCATAACAGCGCCGGAATGTGCATGGTTTTCCCGGTTTACGAGATTGCCTATATCGTGCAGATAGCCCGACATCTGCGCCAGCTCAACATCGCGATCGGGATAGCCGAGTGTCTTCAGTATGTATCCAGCGTCCACTGCTGTTCTCGTCACATGAGCAAAGCTGTGTTCTGTGTACCCGAGCGCGCACAGGGACTCATCTGCTTTTGTAATATAGGTTTTTATTTCCTCGTTGTTTTTGATATCTTCAAATGTCTGCATATGCGATGTTTACCTCCAAGTAATTAAATGGTATAATTTAGTTCCACGATTAAGAAGGGTGGATTTTATAATGTCCAATAAAGGGTTGATACATGTTTACTACGGTGACGGTAAAGGCAAAACAACCGCTGCGCTTGGGCTTGCGTTAAGGGCTGCCGGTTGCGGTAAAAACGTCGTCATAGTAGAGTTCATAAAAAACTGGGCTTGCGGAGAGCATAACTCGATTTCTCAAATATCAAATATAAAACTCTTCCGTGGAAAGGCAGCAGGCGGTAAGTTCATTTATGAAATGAGCGAAGAAGAAAGACAGGAAACAAAAGCTTCGCAAGATGAATGCTTGAGGAGTGCACTCGAGATAGTTGAAAAAGGAGAATGTGATGTTTTGATTCTTGACGAAGCCATAGACGCACAAGAGTTAGGCATACTTGATGCTGAGTTGTTTGAAGGATTGATTTACAGCAAGCCGGATACGTTGGAACTGGTTATAACAGGGCACAAACCTGATGTACGGCTTCTAGATCGTGCAGATTATGCGACAGAAATGATCAAACGCAAACATCCGTACGACGAAGGTATATGCGCAAGACAAGGCATAGAATTTTAGAATATGCTTCAGTATACCATGAAAAGCTGCGATAATAAAAGTAAAATGCATAGTTGGATAGGTAAATTACATTAAAAGTATTGCAAACCCCCGCGGTGTATGTTACAATCCACTGTGCTTCATTTTGCAAATAACTCCCAAATCCTTACGTTGTCTTTTTTCGCCTGTCTTCGTTAAAACACCTTGAAATACGGATGTATTCCTTCGGTGTTTTGCCTAGACAGTCAAAAAAATCCGACGCAATTATTAGGAAGCTATTTACAAAATAAAGCACAAGCTGTCAAATTACTCGGTGGGTATAGCTCAGCTGGTTAGAGCACTGGATTGTGGTTCCAGGGGTCGTGGGTTCGAATCCCATTATCCACCCCAATAATCTCACACAGGCAACATAGATAGCAAAAGATGGAAGAACCAGACGTGGGTTCGAATCCCATTATCCACCCCAACAGCAACTAATAGACCTAAGCACCCCCCTCGCGTTGGGCTGTCGCCAAGCGGTAAGGCACCAGACTTTGACTCTGGCATTCGTTGGTTCAAATCCAGCCAGCCCAGCCACATGACCTGCTAGCTCAGTCGGTAGAGCATCTGCCTTTTAAGCAGGTGGTCCGGCGTTCGAATCGCCGGCAGGTCACCAGATGGAGAGCCTTGCAATCACTACGGTTGCAAGGCTCTTTTTATATTGCGAGGTTTGGGAGATGACTTAGGATATATAAATTATATCATGTTAATAACGGCTCGGTAGGGCGAGATGATCTTCCTCGCTAGTATCTATTGCTCTGTGTTTGCCCGTGAACCTGTCCTCTTTAAGCTTGAACTGTGCAACCATTTGTTGTAATACAGTGGTTTGTCCGTTCATTTCCTCTGAAGCGGCTGCGCTTTGCTCGGCACTGGCTGAATTTTGCTGGACTACCTGAGCAACCTGGTCTATGCCGGTATTGATCTGATCTATACCTTGAGATTGATCTTCTGAGGATAATGCAATTTCGCTTACAAGTCGATTGGATTCTTTGATGCCTGTTACGATTTCGTTGAGGCTTACGGAGGTTTCATCAGCTATACGTGCGCCATGTTCTGCTTTTTCTATTGAGCTCAATATCATCTCTCCGGTATTCTTTGCGGCTTCAGCGCTTTTTGCAGCCAGATTTCGCACCTCTTCCGCAACAACTGCAAAACCTTTACCATACTGTCCTGCGCGAGCGGCTTCGACAGCAGCGTTGAGAGCCAGGATGTTTGTCTGAAACGCTATATCGTCGATGGCTTTTATTAC
>Ga0123355_10005652_pt1 | contig 18359 bp, 14 predicted proteins | sample TergutEmb28metaG_3_FD_89872 | JGI IMG/M metagenome (GOLD analysis project Ga0123355, IMG submission 89872) | Embiratermes neotenicus P1 segment gut microbial communities from Petit-Saut dam, French Guiana - Emb289 P1 | ecosystem: Host-associated > Arthropoda: Insects > Digestive system > Gut ... | reverse complement strand
TCACCTCAATAAAACCCCTACTGAAAAGGGATAATGGATGGGAAACCCAGTTTATACCTGAGTAGAAGGTTGTAGCTCTCTTTCAAATTTGGTTTCTGAAGGAACAAAGTCAAAAGCATGCCAAAAAAAAAATTACAATTGGACGTGACCTTAAAGTCACACGGCCCTATAGAGGGTTAATACATTTGCAGTTGTCTACCATATCTGGAGGCCATTTTCTCCATCTGCAACCCAAGGATATGCCATGCCATGTTTGTGGTATTTATTTAGGTGATCAAAATATTCCCTGATCTTTGGATCCCAAGGGTTTTATATGACCATGTTCTCAAAAGCCATATGTGGACTTTATCATGACCCACCGTGGTCCGCATCACATGTGCACAATCCATTATACCAAGTTCAAATTAAGTGTTAGCTATATCTTGCTATGTGCATTTACGTTATGTCATCTTATTCTACTAGATTTAGTTACCTTGTCAGTGTTAGTGTTACATGTATGAATGCTGAAGGCACTGGTTAAATAGTACTATTAGTAAAAGAATCTTATTTGCATTAATTAAAACTTATTTTTGTTATATTCCTTGTTTTGGGTAAGTCAGTCATAGACAGACAGTAAAGTTGTTGAAAATTAATGGCTAGATATGCAGTTACAAATTCATTATCTATTTTCTCTTTTTTTTAATTCTTTCGGTTGCATACAAGCAAAGAAGATGAATGATTATGAAGTTTTTTAATTTGACATGACTCAAGAGTCAGTAATTTTTCAGATGATTCTTAATTATGGTGGATGGGAGCAATGCCATTCATATTGCTGGAAAAGTCTGCTGGTTACTTACACTTATGTATCCCTGTGTTCTGGATGCCATATGTTGACAAAATCGTAAAGACCATTCATAGCCAAGGAAAGTTGCTGCGTTGACTAGGAATGATCGAAATGAACACATGACAAATCCACGGGCAAATACACGAAGACCGTCCTTCTTGTAACTCTTGACTATGCAATCCATAATGCCTTTGTATTCAGGATTTGACAAATTGTCAGCCTGAATACGGGACTTGACGACATCCAGCGGCATTATTGAAGCCCAAGAAATGACACCTTAACAACATGATTAATTTTCAGAATTATTTTACTATTTATACTGCTCAAATGAATGTTGTTGTCACATACAAGCAGACTGCAGTACTGACTGTTTATTCGCTGCTAGTTTTTACCAGTCGCATCCATTGACTATCAGGCAACGAACCAAAAACAGACCTACTTGCAGCATACATTACAACTAGGTGAATCCCAAATGCTCGTCTTGGCCATCCATTACACAAAAAAAAACTGAATCCATCACATAATAGATTTACCATACGTTTTTCACAACACAAACAAGAGCAACTTATGTTACGAAGTTATGGAGCCAAAAGCCATGAATGCTAAAAAAAAAAAGGGCAGTGCTTCAAAATACAGTTGTTGCAACCAACAATGCCACAAAAAAAAACGCAGCTATAAGATCTCCAATACAAAAGATATACCAGCATGAGGTACAGTAAGTTAAACTGGGCCACAAGAGAAGGTTATGTATGCACCATAGGCCAGAGCACATAGTAGCCTAGAGTACTACAGCTACGCCAACAGTTCCATACTTCATAATTCATAAGGAAGGACACAAAATTTACAACAAAGTGTTTCACTCCTTTGCAGTCAATTGTCATGCCAAAAAACTGTTCCTACTTCTGTCATGCATGACAAAACATTGCTTTTGTAATTTATATTTTTGCCTGAAGATGGAGGGCCCATATGTCTGAAAGTAGTAGTGAATAAAGAGTGAATAATAAATACATGGTTATGTGTGATAGTAACATATAGTAGATTTCATAGAACTAAAATTTAAAACTAAAGTTGTCATATACCTGAAATTTCAAACCTTAGATTTCATGTAGCTCAAATTGAAAACCTCAAATGTTGTGTAATTGAGATAGCAATTATCATGTTCTGTACATCTCACATTTTCCAGCCATGCAAATTGGAACCAATTATTTTAGATTCCACCTCACAGTAATTTTAATGTTATATTGCCCTCTGTGGTAGTCAGTTTGTGTAATTGACATTTTTACATGAAGTTAGCAATGTATATTAACATTTTATATGAAATAATGTGAAATGCCAACTTGATGCATTAAGGTCATTTTATTGGTGTATTCTTAGCTAGATATGTTTCGGATACATACGCCCATCATCAGGAGCATTAGATGTTGAGTTGCAGCTTATGGTTTTCTGCACCGAGTTTTTGAATGGGTGGTGGTCTTGAGAGCCGCTGCGTAGGTTGTGCGTATGGTGCGGATGGTGCCGTGCGACTGCACCATCCGCACTGTACACACGACCTACGCAACAGCTCTCAAGACCACCACCCATCCAAAAACTTGGTGCGGAAAACCATGTGCTGCAACTCAACATCTAATGCTCCTGATGATGGGCGTATGTACCTGAAACATGTCGAGCTAAGAATACACCAATAAAATTACCTTGTTGCATCAAGTTGGCATTTCACATTTCATGAGGAAGATGCACGGTCAAACAACCCTTAACGTAACATTTCATGCATCTGATGCTAAAATTTATGAAATAATGTGAAATGTCATTTTAGATAGTGGAAATCTTGAGTGGGATAGCAAGTGAGAAATGTTGGAGATTGTGAGAATTTCTTATTATTATTATTATTATTATTATTATTATTATCATCATCATCATCATCATAATCTCTTTTCATATAAGAATAAACTTGATATGCAGATGACATCCTTGGGGCCATCAGTATGCTGATCATATATGCTGTCTTTGTCAGGTATTTGATAAAAAAATCAGAATACAATGGGGCAGTACTTCAGCTATTTATGGATGTCCCGACAGCCTATGATGCTGTTGGGAGGGTGATCTTGTATAATATTCTCATGGAGTTTGGTATACCCCCTCTACACCTACCAGAAGAAGAAGTTCGACTAAGTAAAGAAGAGTTTGGTGTACCTACGGAACTAGCAGCGTTAATAAAAGTGTACTTTGAAATTTAATATATAGAACTATAATTTTGCCTGTTGTTTTGTATGGGTCTGAAACTTGGTCATTGACACTGCAGGAGGAAAGGAAGCTGAGGGTGTTTGAGAACATGGTGTTGAGGAGAATATTCGGAACTAGGAGGGACGAGGTAACGGGGGAGTGAAGAAGATTGCATAACGAGGAGCTAAATGACTTGTACTCCTCACCCAATATTGTGCGGGTGATAAAATCGAGAAGCATGAGGTGGGCTGGGCATGTGGCACGTGGGTGAGGAGAGGGGGGTGTATAGGGTCTTGGTGGGGAAACTGGAAGGAAGGAGACCACTGGGGAGACCTAGACATAGATGGGTGGATAATATTAAGATGGATCTCCAGGAGGTGGGATGTAGGTATATGGACTGGATTGGGCTGGCCCAGGATAGAGACAGGCGACGGACGCTTGTGAGTGCGGTGATGAACCTTCGGTTTCCATGAAATGCAGGTAATTTCTTGACTAGCTGCAAACCAGTTAGCTTCTCAAGAAGAACTCTGTACCATGGAGTAAATAAGTAAGTACTTAAAATGTAAACCTATAGGAGAGTCTTGGTATGCAGACATTTTATCTGATGTGTTTCCTATTAGGTTGGTTTGGAACTCAGAGATGCATTATTGCCACTGCTTTTCAACTTTGCCTCAGAATATGCCATGAGGAGGGTTCAGGCAAACTAGGATGGGATGAAAATGAATGGTAAACATAAGCGTCTGGTTACCTTATCAAGTTAATTTATTGGGTGAAAGCTTATAAGCTATAAAGGAAGAAACAGATGATGTTTTTTTGTTACCAATAAGGAGACTGGGCCATAAGTAAATGCTGGGGAAACTAAGTATATGTTCATGTCTCACAAACAGAATGCAGGACAATATGTTAACAATGTAAATATAGGTAATAAATTTTTTGAAAGGGTGGAGCAGTTTAAATGTTTGGGAACAACCCAAATAAATCAATTTCACGTGTTAAGCAATTCAGAGCTGCATGAACTTGTGGGGAATGCTTGCTATCATTCAGTACAGATTCTTTTACTTCCCAATTTGCTATCCAAAAATTTAAGATTAGAATACATAGACCTATAGTTTTTCCTGTTTTGTATGGGTGTGAAGCTTGGTATCTCCCTTTGAGGGAGGAGCATAGGACTCTGCTACATGGAGTTAGTTATATCGGAATAAACACATACCTGCTGTCCCTCCTGCAAACATAACTGTCCAGACATGATCAGGTCCGTGTAAGAAATCCAGGCATGCAGCATATGTCAACACATACAGGCCTGATGAGAGGCTGTCTCTGCAATGAATCAGGTATTGGGCAGTGTATAAGAAACAGATGCAGTTATAAGGTGAAGAGAGAGAACCAACAAGATGCAACTAATTCGATGTTTATTATCAAACATCTATCTCAACATGTTTCAGGCATCAATATGCCCATCATCAGGAGAATAAGACCGTGTCCTACTGCATGTGGTAGTCTGCCTGTAAGGAGAGGGAAACATAAGATGTGAAAGCCGTAGTGTCCTTGTGGTAAACATGGATGGTAGTTCCTGTGTGTACGTTTTTTGGCAACGTGTGTACATGTATGTCGTGAATAAATGTGTATGGCGGTGTGTGTGTGTGTGTGTGTGTGTGTGTAAGTTGTGATGTTTGATTGGTATCCAATTCGTAAGTCTGTCAGGCACCCAATACCCAGATCTGACAGACTTACGAATTGGATACCAATCAAACATAACAACGTACACATACACACACCGCCACACACATTTATTCACGACATACACATACACATGTTGCCAAAAAACATACACACAGGAACTACCATCCATGTTTACCACAAGGACACTATGGCTTTCACATCTTATGTTTCCCTCTCCTTACAGGCAGAACACCACATGCAGTAGGACACGGTCTTATTCTCCTGATGATGAGCTTAATGATGCCCAAAACATGTTGAGATAGATGTTTGATAATAAACATCGAATTAGTTGCATCTTGTTGGTTCTGTCTCTTCACCTTATGTTCATGATGCATGGTCACAAGAACCTAAAAGATGCAGTTATCTTACATCAATTTGAAAGTTAAAGGCAAAGTTATCCCAGTCCACACCATGAAGGCATTTAGGAGGAGTGGTGGATCACAGCACTAAATGAGATGCCTGGTCAGTTTCTTGCCATCACACCCCCTCACTCCTAAGCAACGAAGTCGGATCCACGGCCTGGCCGGACAACATCTGATATAGTCCATTCAGAGTCGTTTCTTCAGTGGATACAACAGGTGGACCCTTGTGAGCAAGGTGGTTAACATTTAGTTTGCATAAAGTGCAGGGATTTTTTTTTTTTTTTCGTAACTGAGTTGGTGTTAGCTTCTTAAGATGTACTCTGCAGCGTGGAATTAATAACAACTTACCGATACAACATTACATGGCTTCCGTGGTACAGTCCTCGTAAGCCATGTTCATTAAATGTATGTACAATGCAATTAATGGGCCCCACATATTTCTTTAGTTGTTGCTTCTCCCATGTACCTGTGAAATAAACTGTAAATAAGTTATAGGTTCTATTTTTATTGCTAATGTTCAGAGCAGTATCAACAAATGAAGTGTGAATTTAGAAGTGTCCTTTTCTGTGTAAAAAAAATTTGTTATCCATGCCTGTGAATCACCATCCATGTACACTGATATGATGGCATTCATACCTTCATACAGCATGCCTGTTATTTTTGTCTGATCTTAAGCAAACTTAAATTTTCTTAATAGATTTTACTAAAAAATCCTCATAAAATTCCATGAATATTTGTCCAGCAGGAGCAATGTTCTTCCATACTTATGGATAGACTGACACACAAATGATGACGCTAATAGCTGCTTTTCACAACTTTTCGAATGAGACTAAAATTTATTCAAATAAACGAACATCTGTGTTATCCCACTAGATGTTCTTGGAGTACTGGACCAAGGCATTGCAACAGGGTGCAATCTTGTACGAGTGGGATGCTCGACCAACATACTGTAGAGTAAGGGCTGTGTTTCAGTGATAATGAATATTTATCATAGATTTGTCTTTGGTTCTTGCAGGACTGTGATCACAGGCTCAAATCTTAATTGGAGGATGTCCAAATTGTACTGTGTGGTATGGAAGAGATCTTTTGATGGGGCCCCTTCCGTATGGAATGAGTCGTACCTATATTTGAAAAATATACTAATTCAGAATTAGGATTCTGAAGTATAACAATCGAGAGGATTTTCTGTTTGAAACTGAAGAACATAGGTTGAAGAAATCCAACAAGATGCAACAGTATGCAGATATTTATTTACTGCTAAATTTAGCAGTAAATAAATATCTGCATACTGTTGCATCTGGTTGGATTTCTCCAACCTAGAATTACGGTGCACGGAACTACAAGTATAAAATTTATTGAAGAACATGTTTAGCAGTACACAAATAGCAATCTTAGAAAGCCCTGCAGTAAAATTATTATATTTCTCTCAGCTCTTAAGATTCATTTGTCAATGTGAATAACACTGCTGACACTTTTATGTATTATAATTCATCTGAATTAGTAAGCAGCAGATAGTCATTTAAATGTGTAAATTCGGTAGTGTCTGAGAATCCGATTGTACCTGTTTGAGACTGCAGCTTGATCTTAACAAGTTCAATGGGTGTAGCTATGGCTATTTGGGCAATGCCAGCAAATGAGCCAGCCAGAAAGACATTCGTGTACCAGTACTTGCTGACATCACTGTTCTCTGGATTGTGCTGTTTGTGATAGTTCTCAAGGGCTCGTAGGGAATTTCCATAAACACCAAAGAAGAATGAATTCTGTGCACCAGCTGTGAGCAATGGAAAACCCATGCCCTTATAAAATCCATGCAGCTGAAAAAGACCCGCACCTGTGAATGTCAAATCCGTCCATTTAATATAGTAACTAGCATTTAACTAGAGGTACATTTTTTCCAAAAGTGTGATCTGCTTAAGCATATGTGGATGTTGTGGTTCACATAAATTCAGGCTGCTAACACTGCAGGTTCATGCGAGTTCAGTTGCGTAACACTGCACTAATTGAATGATTATTCATAAAGAATGTAGCTGATAAGGAAACATGATGTCTAGTAATTTACAGTATCATTTCTTCAGTACTTACACCTTCATATTTCATTGTTTGGACAGCAATGTGCACACTCCCCGAGGACTGAAATATCTGTTGTCGAACCTTTATTGTGTCCAGAGGATGTCCTATTAATAATCCACATATACCTGTAAGTGCAGGAAGATAGTGGGAAACTTACTTTGCTTTGCTTGACACCTGGTGACCCAATAATAGGTCTGAGTGATGGTCACAGTAAAAAATCAAAACCTGAGAGATGAGTTTATCTTTGTGTTCCAGACAGGATTGTTATTCTGAGGAATTAAAAATTGGATAGCAGCAGCGGTGGCGGCAGCAGCAGCATGTTTTTAAGCCTGTGTGTGAGAGTGAGTGTGTGTGTGTGTGTGTGTGTATGTTTTAATTTGTTTTAAACCTACACCATGAAGTACTTTTGAGTTTCTTTCCATCTACAGGGCAATGCACCAGCTATGAACCTGCATTTATAAGATAAGAATGCAAACACTATTACACAGACAGAAATTTTGAATTGTTATAAATACAATTTTGAAAATACCCAACTTCTTTTATTTCACTCACATCTGTGTAAAATGTAAAATAATGTGATTATGCAAAGGTAAGCGCTATTCACAGATTTCGGATAGCCCTTTGAAATACACTCAACTATTTAGGTTCTTCCCCCACCTCTTTGCTTGAGGGTAGAGAGAAATCTGTCTTCTGAAATTGTGTGTTAGCCTTTGAGCTTTGGAAAACTCTACAATGGACAAAGTCAAGAAGCTGAGTAATCCTGGATGTAAATTTGACAATTTGTATGTTGATGATAACTGATGAAAACTGTTACTGTGTTTATTAAATAGTATTTATTATTTATTTGCCAATTTGAAGTAGTGTAGTTTACTGCAGTTTCTGTTCAATAGCAGAGTTATAGTTAACTAGTACAGTGTACAATGAAAATTAAAACATATGGCTGCATTTTGCACTTCTGAGACTATGCTTATCTACTGTCAGGTATTAATAGAAGAAGTTATGGGGATTCTCTTCTTTTAAAATATGGAGCAACTTAGTGTATAATTTGCTCGAATTGTTTGAAGGCATTGTTGTGTCCTGTCTTCAAGGGACAATAGCTCCCCATGCAGATGAGGACACCAAGTGGCCTTGAAACATCAGGCTCCAATTACCCATTGACACAATGTCATATCCCAGAAGAATGGAACCTTAGCTACACTGCTGTTAAGGCTTTTGAACCCAAAGAATAGAAATTTTGTTTAAGGAAATCAAGTTTTAAAGAACTGTTATGTAGATACTACTGGGCCCTATACTTAAAAGGAAGAGTTCAAAGAATGTCATATTTGTGCTGAAGTTTAGATATCTGGGCTATTTTTGTGTAAATTAAAAGTGTTTTCACTTTGGCATATGCCAGACCTATTATAATATTTGGTTTTGCCCTATTTGACATAAATTTGTCTATTGCACAGAAGTAATGGTCCAGAAGGAGATACACCCCATGCTATTTTTTTAGTGCCAATCCGGTGCACAGAATTCTGATATGCCATACTCAGAACATTTTCCTAAGCCATCTTGTTCATGTGCTGAAGATATGATGAACAGTGCTGTACACTTCTTTCTCTGCGTAACATTCAGTTAAAAAGTTACATGTATTTAATGATGATGACATAAAATTTCAGACTCTTTTAGACTTCTTTTGATAAGTCTCTGTTTGATTAAAGAGTGGAAGAGATACAATACATATTCATAGATGAAAGTGAAAATGGTCTTGAAAGAAAAAATTCCCACTGCTCTTACAAGGCATTAAACCCCACATCAAGAAAGATGCATGTTTCACTTACACATAGGTTTTCAATGATACTGTCCATAACTGACACTATATGGTCTCAAGAGAGTGGAATTAAATTTTAATTGTTCTATTTTTTAGTCTGTGAAAATATTTTCCAGTGGACACAATTTTACTTCTTACATTATTCTATTTACTTTATGCTTTACCAATGAAAGCTTATTGCTGGGGATCAGGTATAATTTCCTGGAGAATGAAACACCCAATATGTGCTATTTTAGTGGTAAAAGATCCCTTTCTCAAGTAATCAGTTTTGTACAGTTCTTTCTTATTTTTATTGCACAGAGTGAACAGAAGATTGTATAATAAATTATTTTCAGGATGTGAACACAACTGGAAAATTTTGTTCCTGTATTGTGTACTGCTTTCACTCAACATGACAAGATCTGTTGTTTTCTGGTGCAAGTGTGAGAACTATTTAAAATAATTCAGGACTATTTAATGAATAAATTCGTACCAGCAGCTGATCCTGCTATGAAGTCACACCACGATACTGACATATTTTGGATATTATATACTTTAGTTACAAAAATGAGTAGAATGAGTAACCAAGCAAGCAGTGTGTAGTATGTTACTAGTACTGACAACACACAGGGAACTATAGGTCACACTAGGACCTTTGAACTTGGAGTATGGTTTCCACATTTTATTTTTTGTAAATGCATTTACTCATTTCATTTAGATTGCTTTATGGCCCATTGATATGAAAACGAAAGACTTTGTTTCTTGGGCCATTTTAATGACATCATACATAATTTATGTCAAAAATTACAACTAAAATTGTTGTGGGTGAGGTCGAAAACTGTTTCGTAATGTGATTTGGTGAAGACCAGCACAAACGATTTGAAAAGAGAAGTGCAAAGACCACAGCAGTGTCTAATATACACTGCGCAGTAAATACCCACGCACATAGCGCAATCAAGGCATGCATCTAGTGTGCAGTGTTTTTCAGTCTTATTAAAAATTATGGTGGAGGATTAATGGATTGGATCAATCATGAGTAGCAGATGACAGGAACGTTTATTGCCTCAGCATCTGTCAACGTTCCACCTAGCCTGCGGCAATTCGGAGAATGTCTATGGTTTGAAGAGCTACGATTATTTACACTACAGGACGTTCGGTGGTTGCGTGGAACAAGATGGCTCTGGGCCACGGATAAGATTGGTAGCGCTTATCTGTGTTCTGAATTGCAGGTATAGGTTTCACAGAACACAGGCGATAAAATAAACTTTATGGAATGAACGGAAAGAGGGTTAGGTTGAGGGATGGTTTGGGGCTTGGTGGTTGTTAGAACGAGTCCTGACAGGAAATAAAACATGGGTATTTGTATTGTGTGGCGAATTACTTACAAGATGATGTATAAAAGCAAACATAGTTATTGTAAGTAGATTTCATGTGAACATTTTCAGTTCATTTTTTACGATTATTATTTCGACAGTGTTTTCAAGTTACGCTATAGTAAACAATTTCAAACATTCGATGCAAGAAATACTTTAAAAGTGTAACAGTACCAACATGATACTCTTTTTAAGTTCTGTATTGTATTTAGTGCATTCCGATTAACGTATGTATAGGGATTCCATTTTTAAAAACCAAGAAACCGCGAGGGTTAATAAAATTTCGGCTGCTGAAAGGGGGGGGGGGACAAAATATTCAAACTGTCACACAATGAAAAATTAGAGTAATTAAATTCGTCGCAACAGCGTAACTCAGAAATAACGTCGGAGACAAGAAATTAAATAATATGAATGTTCAAACTTACACATGCAATTCACTTACTGATTTTGACGTATATATGCATTCGTCATTCAATTCCAGTCTGATTTCTGACTTGATAATCATTAATACAGTCATCTTGCAGCCACCCTCTTACTCCTTCTTGTTAATGTTTGGTTTGTTGGCTGCCCAGCTCCTGGAGATGAGTTTTCTGGCTGTTTTAAAGTCAAATGTTTGTACACATTGTCAGAAATGTTGCATTTTCATGACTTGGCGGCTCCTGCAATATTTGGCTTCCTGAACGGAATTTTGCAGGACACTGGGACAGGTCTTGAAAACTCATGAAACCAGGACTGTCCCAGGCAAACCAGGACAAATGGAATCCCAGATTTTATAGCAACTTATGTTTTCTTATGACGTACCAACTGCCTATAAGTAATAATTGTGTAGAAAGTATATTAAAACGTAAGTATTCTATCTGAGAACTATCTGTTGCCACTTGCTGTAGGCTCATTTATTTTTTAAACCTAAACTGCTGATCCAACTGAGCACATGTAGCTGAGTAATGGAGGGAAGTGACAAAGGACAGTTGTCAGATAAAGTAATATATTGCATACTGGGGGGGGGGGGGTTGCTGCCCAGGTGAGAAGGTGATGATACACCTCTATCTATTGCCAAGGCTATGAATGTGAGGGGCTGTACCACCGCTTCCCTCACATCATAATGGCAAGAATGGATTAATTAAACACAGGAACAACTTCACCAATAGTGACAACATTTTCACCTTTTATATGACTGTTTGATGCTCACATCCCATGTTAGAGATAGAATATTTTGACTTCTTCTAGCATAAGTTTAATTGTAATGTCATTTTCGTTATGCTGTGTTATGGCTGTATAGCAGTATCTGCATTATTTCAAGCTCGCATGCTGTGTGAGGTGTGTTCGCAATGTGCAAAAGTGTAATCTTTTAGTAATTAACCAACTTAATGCACAAAATCTTGTTTTATAATAAGTTTATTATATATGTCTACATGTTTTGAGCACTATGTGCTCATCATAAGGAGGTCAGAATTGTATTATACAGCATCTGGTATCATCACACCTGTAGGAGGCCGTCCGGTGCTCAACCCAAGCATGGGACAGTCACCTACAGGTGTGACGATACCAGATGCTGTATTATACAATTTTGACCTCCTAATGATGAGCACATAGTGCTTGAAACATGTAGACGTATATAATAAACTTATTATAAAACAAGATTTTATGCATCAAGTTGGTTAATTACTATAAGATTATGCTGAGATGCCCGGTCAGCAAAACATAAAAAAATGTGCGAAAGTGATTATTGGCTGCGTCATGACTGTCTGTCCATCTCTCCACATGGAACGACTTGGCTCCCACTGAACGGATTTTCATGAGACTTGATATTTGAGCCTTTTTTGAAAATCTGCCAAGAAAATTCCTGTTTGATTAAAATCTTGCAAGAATTACAGGTTGTTTACGTGAAGACTGATCTACATTTTATTTATATCTATCTGAATTCTTCTTAGAATGAGAAATGTTTCAGACAAAAGTTGTATAGGAAATTAAAACAAACATTTTTTGTTCAATAACTCCCCCCTCCACCAAATAATTGTCCAATTTATGAGGTAATGTGGAAAAAATGTAGAGCTGGACAGGCTGCAGATGACAGTATGGTGCCTACATATTGCATGCTGGATACCTGAGGCAACAAACACGCTTTCAGAATGCCTTTATCATTGCACCGTGCATTCTGTATTTTATTTAATTAGTATACCAGCAAATGCACATATATTCTTTTAATGATCTAAAATTCACACCAACTCAACGTAACGATGTAAATCACTGAGTGTTTTTAAACTATAACTTTAGCAACGAACAATGTATGCTCCCTGAGAATGATCGTATGATCGAAACATGTAGGAGTGTTTTAAGTGTTTTATTGTGAATTTTAGATCATTAAATGAATATATGTGCATTGGTTGGTGTGTTAATTAAATAAAATACACTCTCAGAATGTGTAAAATTTACTGCTCTTCCACCACAACATTGGTTGCATGAATGTGACTCATTGTTACATTACATGTAAATTGCCTGCCTTATGTATTTTTTAGAAAAGTTTAGTCCTGTTTAAGTGGCAGCTGTTTTGTAAAAGGACTTGCATAGAATGTTCGAAATAATGTATTAAGAGAAGGGATTTAGCTGCTGTTGTGCCTTTTATCTTTCCAGTAATGTTTGCCAGACTACGTCTTCTGTATACATGTTCTGTATGAATTAGACAAATAGGTGGACTCTTAATCTTAGTAATTAACCAACTTAATGCACAAATCTTGTTTTATAGTAAGTTTATTATATTCCTCTACATGTTTCGAGCACTATTGTGCTCATCATCAGGAGGTCAAAACTGTGTTATACAGCATCTGGTATCATCACACTCTGTAGGTGGCCATCTGGTGCACAGGTTGGGAGGGGACTGATTCAGACATGTAGAGGCATATAATAAACTTATTATAAAACAAGAATTTGTGCATGAAGTTGGTTAATTACTAAGATTTTACTGAGATGCACGGTCAGCAAAACATCAAAATTTTACTACTATGTGATCATATTTATAGAATTGTATTTTAGTAATTTTAGACCACTCACTTGTTTCAGTGTGATGATACCAGATGCTATATAAATACAATTTTGACTTCCTGATGGTGAGCACATAGTGCTCGAAACATGTAGAGGCATATAATAAACTTATTATAAAACAAGAATTTGTGCATTAAGTTGGTTAATTACTAAGATCATACTGAGATGCATGGTCAGCAAAACTAAAAAAAAAAGAAAAAAAAGAAGTGGACATCAATCACAAGTGTATCTTCAAATAATATCTTTTATTGTCTGAATTTTGATCCATGTTGCAGCTTTTCCATAAAGCCTGCAACAGGCACTGGTGTGCAAATATACAAAATATTACTCAGCAGAAAGAAAAATTGTGGTCTATAAGTATCACCTGTGTTCACTTTGGCATGTTTTTATATATTGGCTGAAACGTTTCAACCAATGTATAAAATGTAGCTCCGATTTTTTTTCCCCCACATTCGTACTGTGCATCTTGATGTTATTAAAGTTTTGTTTATTCACCAACTGATGCACTAGTGAGCTGTCTTAAAAAAACAATATTAAAATTTACATTAAAACAGCTCTGACATGTGTTGGTGTTACGGTTACACCATCATCAGGGAGCGTATCAAATTGTGCTTGCTAAAGTTGCGGTTGTTAAAATAGTCCATTAAAATACATCAGTGTGTTGTTAGTACGGTGGTGGTGTGGCTGCATATATTAGGTCCTTATTGGTGTATGTGTGTTGCACTGTTCAGCAGTAAATTTTAATGTAAATTTTAATATTGTTTTTTAAGACAACTCACTATTGCGTCATTTGGTGAATAAATAAAACTTTGATAATAGCTCTGAATATTTGTAAGATTGAAATCTCAGCCCCCTTTTTAATTAGTAATATTTTGTATATGAAGTACTTGTTTTCTCACGTTTTTGTGCCAGTTCCTGTTGATGGCTTGATGCAAGAGCCAAAAGATACAGCATGTCTAGCATGTTCTGGACAGTAAATGCTGTTGTCTGTAATTACAGTTGTGATTATTGGTCTATCTGTTTGTCTGTTCATATATCACAATTGGATGTCTCACCCTAAGGGTCTGTACGAAATTATCTCTGTTTCAATTAAGGAGCATATTAGCTAATGCAGGTGGGCTGGAATTCTGCAGTTGGTATAGTGACTTGCTATGAGCTGGACGGTCCAGGGATCGAATCCTGGTGGGGGTGAGATTTTCTGTGCCCGTCCAGACTGGTCCTGAGCTCACCAGCCTCCTGTAAAATGGGTACCGGGTCTTTCTGGTGGGTAAAGCGGCTGGGGCATGACGTTAACCGCCCACCCCCAATTTAGTGTCAAGGTTAAAGATAGAGTAGAGCTATACATCCACTCCCCCTCTGGACCTTCATGGCCTGTTATAGGGTGAACTTTACATCTTATGTTTATTGGACCGTGCATCATCTTGATAGTTGAATAAAGAGAAACCAACTTGATGTCACTTGCTTTATTATTACATTATTTAATGCTCAACATGTTTCAGATGTATTAACATCTGAAACATGTTGAGCATTAAATAATGAAATAATAAAGCAAGTGATATCAAGTTGGTTTCTATTTATTCAACTATTGAACTTTACATGTTTTTTTTTACCTTTATTAGCTCAGGTGACTGTCCCATTTGTGTGTTCAGTTCATTATAATCTGGGGTTTGTAAGAAAATTTACAATAAGCTAACTGGGATCAAATGCTTTGAAACTGTAGCTAACATGACATCTGTGCTTGAGTTACCAGATGGCAGGTGAGCGAACTAATGAAGGTTCTGGAAAAGTTCATCCACGATTCTGATTCTGAAGATGGTGGAAAAACTGGAGTAGGTAAAAGCACTAAAAGTGTGGTTGTCCAAGATTCCGGATACTGAATTGTAATTACCACATATTACAAGATGCAGTCACTGAGCATGCTGAGTATGACAACTCTGCATTTAAATAAATGTGGAAGTAAGAAATATGAATTTTGAAATTTTACTGCTGTGAATTGTGAGGTTTCCACTTGTGGTTCAAATACATTTGAACTTTTCGAAGGGCATGTTGGTAGTCTTTCACTTTAATCTACCTCAGAGCTCTTACCGGTTGCGAGATTTGACATTATTGTGGCAGCATTGCCAAGGATTCTGTTCTTCTGGGATATGACACTGTGTCATTCTGTGAGTGGCTGCTAACATTTTAGGGGAACATGGTGCCTTAGTCTTCAAGGGTCTAACAGTACTGGAATAGACTGCTTGACCATTGAAGGTGAAGTCACCATGTTCGTCTGAAATGTTGGGAGCAGCGCTTTGAGCAGCACAGCAGTACACCGTGGAGGATCTGAATGCGTTGTGTTTGTGAACGGAATTTGTTTGACATATGGAAAACTCTACATGAACTTAAAGGATTTTTGATGTGAGTTCAAGTAATGGTGAGCTGTAACTGTTGGATTTGTACAATACAGTAGGTCACACACATGTGTTTGACCTACTGTATTGTAAAAGATTGTAGGAGTTAGCATGTGTGTGACCTCCTGTAGTGTGTAAGCTAAGGTAATAATTCTGTAAGGATATAGTAGTCATAACACAACTATGTTATCAGGTGTATATAATTTATCAACTACATGTTTCGGCCAATGCTGCTGTGGCCATCATCACGTTGGATAAAGTTTATCAGAGAAGCTATATAGATATGATATAACAGAATAATTATTAGTATTAGTGTGGGTAAGGGGGCAAGATCTCGTTTACACAAAGTCCGTGGGTGTGTGTGCAGATAGTAAAGAACCATGCATATAACATGTGTTATCCTGTTTGTGTATGACAATGTAGTGTACGTGGCGAGTCGGTTCATGCCCTGTGGGGTGCGGTAGGCCTGGGCCCATGTTTTGTCCTGTGGTGTAGAATTTTCTTGCCTGTGGTGGGGGCCAAGTGTCACACTGGTCTGCTGCTGTGGCTGTGTACACATCCTAAGTTGTCTACTGTATGGTTGGCAGCTGCAGGTGTATTGTAGTGGGGGAAGGGATTTCTTAGTGCCGTGCTGGAATATACACCTGATACTATAGTTGTGTTATGACAGCTTTATCCTTATAGAATTATTACCTTAGGTTCTGACAAACACAACGGGGTTGACGCTCCTTGTAGTGTATAAGATTGTAGGAGTTGGCATGTGTGTGACCTACTGTATTGTGTAAGATTGTAGGAGTTAGCATGTGTGACCTACTGTAGTGTGTAAGAGTGAGTTGGCATGTGTGTGACCTACTGTATTGTATAAGATTGTAGGCATTAGCATGTGTGACCTACTGTAGTGTGTAAGAGTGTAGGAGTTAGCATGTATGACCTACTGTAGTGTATAAGTGTGTAGGAGTTAGCATGTATGACCTACTGTAGTGTATAAGTGAGTAGGAGTTAGTGTGTGTGTGACCTACTGTATTGTATAAGATTGTAGGAGTTAGCATGTGTGACCTACTCTAGTGTGTAAGAGTGTAGGAGTTAGCATGTATGACCTACCGTAGTGTATAAGTGTGTAGGAGTTAGCATGTATGACCTACTGTAGTGTATAAGTGAGTAGGAGTTAGCATGTGTGTGACCTACTGTATTGTATAAGATTGTAGGAGTTAGCATGTGTGACCTACTTTAGTGTGTAAGAGTGTAGGAGTTAGCATGTATGTGCCCTACTGTAGTGTATAAGTGTGTAGGAGTTAGCATGTATGACCTGCTGTAGTGTATAAGTGAGTAGGAGTTAGCGTGTGTGTGACCTACTGTAGTATATAAGATTGTAGGAGTTAGCATGTGTGACCTACTGTAGTGTATAAGAGTGTAGGAGTTAGAATGTCTGTGACCTTCTGTATTGTAAAATATTGTAGGAGTTAGAATATATGTGACCTACTGTAGTGTATAATATTGTAGGAGTTAGCATGTGTGTGACCTACTGTAGTGTATAATATTGTAGAAGTTAACATGTGTGTGACCTACCGTAGTGTATAATATTGTAGGAATTAGGATGTGTATAGGATTCTGGTTGTGTTTCAGGATTTCATGCTTCAGTACATTGGTGAATGGGTGCAGTACCTGCTGAATCCAGCTGTCTGTCACAGCACATGTTTTCATCATTGTTAAGTATGTAATGCAATCTTAGAAATGCTATCCAGAAAGAAAGACCAAAGGACAATAAAGGACGGTGTTGTTGGAAAATATGTAAAGAAGGAAACACCACCTGAAATGCCAAGTGAGTGGTCCATTGTATAGATTACATTTATACAGGGTCCGCCAGCGAATCGGGCGATTTGGCAATGGCGTTTTTCTATTTTTAGCATGAGTGGGGAAGGGAAATGATGCTGCCAGGTGGCGTGGCCGTGAATAGCATTCAGTTTGAAACGGAGTCGTGGACTGGTGCACAGCGTGCTTTCGCCGTAAAATCATTTTATAAGAACAATGATAGCTACGTCACTGCCCAACGTGAATTTCGCAAGAAATTTGGGTTTCATCGAAACAGTAAAGTGCCGTCAGCTCATGCCATAAAGACGTGGGTAAACAACTTTGAAGAGACCGGCTCAACTGTTAAGAAGAAAGGTGGTAGTGTTAAAACAATTTGCACCCCACAGAACATTGACACCGTGAGAGCATCATTTGAACAGTCCTCGCTGGTCGGCTGTGCGTCATTCCAAGAAACTGGGACTGTCAGAAAGCAGTGTCAGGCGTATTTTACACTTGGATTTGCACTGTGGATACAGAAAGAGATTTCAAGAATCCTGGTCGATGTGCTATGTAGGGCCATGAGTAGTGTTCACAATCAGCTTGCTGAGTGTCAGCAGTGTAATGGAGGGCATCTTCAGGATGTAATGAGTGGAATGATATGTTTTTTTTTTTTGTTCTGTGTTTTGTTTCAAGACCACTGATTCACTTATTTCTGCAAATGCTAAAGTATGTACTTCCTTATAAATGTAACTGTATCATGATATCCAATACTTTTAATTTTTTTTA
>Ga0123355_10005651_pt1 | contig 18359 bp, 11 predicted proteins | sample TergutEmb28metaG_3_FD_89872 | JGI IMG/M metagenome (GOLD analysis project Ga0123355, IMG submission 89872) | Embiratermes neotenicus P1 segment gut microbial communities from Petit-Saut dam, French Guiana - Emb289 P1 | ecosystem: Host-associated > Arthropoda: Insects > Digestive system > Gut ... | reverse complement strand
TTTTACATTTTCTTTCCCAAAATTGTCCCCTAAACTCTTCAAATTTTTTTTTAAAACTTTTACTGCCCCCCCCCCCCCAAAAAAAAATACAAATCAAGATTTTACAATATATTACAGATCTACATACGTATTTAATAATTTCATTTATTTTTTTTCAAATTTCTTTCAACGGGGATAAGCTTCAGATCTTTGTCGTTTTCAGCAAGAATCGCACACAATACTATAGCTGAAATAGTGTATGAGACATGTGATGCCATTTGGAATAGACTCGTGAAACGACACGTGCCTTTTGTTGCGGAAAATATGCTGCAAGAGATTGCAGATGAGTTCGAAACGCAATGGAATTTTCCTAATTGCGTGGGAGCAATTGACGGAAAACACGTGTGTATCAGGTGCCCACAAAGCTCCGGTTCTCAGTTTTATGATTATAAATCCTACTTCTCCGTACACCTTCAAGCAATAGTGGATGTAAAATATAAATTTATGACTGTGGATATCGGAGCGTACGGGAGACACAGTGACAGTGGCGTGTTCACCGAATCCAGTGTTTTCTGTCATTTAGAAGCAGAGTCACTTAATTTACTATCACCGCGACAAATCCCACACACCAATATAACTTTACCGTATGTGTTAGTATGTGATCAGGGATATCCATTAAAAGAATATCTAATGAGGCCATATCCCACGGAGAATGACATAGTGTCGCGACAAAAAGAAATATCTAACTATCGACTGAGCAGAGCGCGACGTACAGTAGAATGCGCGTTTGGAATACTGGTTGCAAAGCGGAGATGCCTGAAAACGGAGTTACAAGCTAATCCAGAGCATGTTGATACCATAATAAGAACTGTTTGTTCATTGCACAGTATTATCATTGATAAAGAAGGAGTCAACGAAACAGTTGCAATGATATTAATTTCTCCAAATCAAACATTCTCTGCGGAGAACACAATACGCACAAGACAAAATGTTCACAGAACCAACAGCACTGACAAATACGGCCGGAAAAAAACAAACGCGTTTGATTTCGGACAGTGATCGGTGAAATCCGGCCGCGAAAGGCAGTGTAACTCGTCGCCACTGTGACCGTTCACATTAGTTGACACAGCTTTGTTTCTTCGTCCGTGATTGGCCGTATACGTCAGTGTAAAAGTACGGCCGTATGCGGAGCCAATCTGACCTTAGCCTTACTCGAAGAAATCGCACGTAGGCCTATATGTGCAAATAATATTTACAATGCACCATATACCCTGTTCGGTGTCTTGTGCTAATTAAGCACCGAGTGTGTAAGTAGAGTGGGCAAATGACGGCCCGTGGAATGGAATGTTACGAGCCGCAATTGACCCATACGCGAAGGAATTTGACGTTACTTAACAAAGACCGATATCTTGTTTCTCTAATAATAATTGTCTTGAGACTGGCGCCTACGACATCAAGTGATTCGATTACGTGTAGAATGCCTTCAAGAAACGAGGTATGTGGGTATGAACGGGAAACAGCTGACTCAGCATACGGACCAATGGCAAGATCCTTGGGGTCCAACACAAGGAAGTCAATCTCTCGACTGGTTCAGCAACTACTAGCTTCTGCTCTACGGAGTTAATTATGGTATTTAGCTTCGTAGAATGTCACGCAAGACGATCTGTCGTTGCCACTGATATGATAAAACGCTGGGAGACCCAGAGCCAGTAATGCATGATGGCATAAGGATAAATCTCCAATCCTGGTTGTAATTAATGTTTAAACAAAACCATCTCTCATTAACTGTGTCCGTCAGTCGAATCCCGATGAAGACTACCGCCAATAATGGTTCTGAAATTTAATGCAACTGTAATTAATTATTACTTAACTTTCAGTTTGGTGATAAAATTGGTTATGTTGCTTGTTTTCACATACGGTTGTTCGAAAACACCCTGTCTTAGCAGAAATAACCCGTGGGTGATGAGCAGTTAACGCTTGTTTTCACATTGTTTTTCAAAGCCTTTGGGTCTTGATGATTGCTTATGGCATTGCTTGTTATTGGTAAGACACTTTGAATGTAAATCATTGCTACTTGGTAAAATTGTAAAGTTGTCCCAGTGCACACCACGAAGGCGTAGAGGAGGAGTAGAGATACAGCGCCACTTTTTCTTAACTTCGGCACTCAATGGAGATGAGTGGTGAACCTCACGTCCTAGTCGCTTTTCCTCCAGAATAACAGCCCCCAGTGCTCACTGAACAGGAGGCTGGGACGGCCTCAGAGCCGGTCTGGACGTTCTGGTGAAGAAAGAAATCCCTTTCCCCATTCAGGAATCAAACCATGTATCCACGTATCTTCCAGGCCATAGCCTAATTACCATACTGAATGCACTATCTTGGCTCCAGTGCTATAAAATGGCCATGCTTTAAGAGGCTTGTACAGAGCCAAACTGCTGGTCTCATTGCTTGAGAATGTTGGAATTGGCAGGTGATAAAATAAAGCATAAAAGTAATGATTTCTTTATGAATCTGATAGTGGGGAGGGCATAATATGATTAGGTGTTGATGAACTACGCTCTGAAAATTAAACTCATCTGGCTAGTGTTTCAGCATACACGTTTAGGATTCTGACTTCTGAATTCACTCCACATGTCAATTAATGATGGTTTATTTAGAAATAATAAACATATCTTGGAGTACAGTGACAACCAATCACCTGATGACAGAAGTACATATAACTTAAAAAATCTGCTCTTCATCTCAGACAGTAGGTAACAAGCAACAAATCTGTAGTGTAATATATCAGCAACTGAAAAAATACGTTAATGAAAGAGAATGTGTCAATTTTACATTTGCTTGGTCAATTTTTGCCATTCTCAAATAAGACAAACCACACTATTATATAAAAACAGCTGTCACAGAATTCAGTGAATTCATATGTATGGATACATTTTATTATGCTTCAAAAACGAGAATATAAAAGCTACATAATAAAATCAGCTTGTGGCTCCTTACAGTTCCTGCTGATCTACCGGAAGGCCAAGGCTGGGGAACTTGCAGAAGAGAGTGGGCTCAGTAGACTGGCCAAGCTAACTGAGATTAGTGTCGAGGAAGTGGGTGTTGGAGGAGCCAAAGACTTCTTTGAAGCAAAGGTAATAATTTGTGTAGCTAAACTAAACTAAACTCCGTGGCTTTAGTCCGCGAGCGAACCATACCGACAGAGCGGCCGCCGCCGGTAGGCGAAGTTAGTGCCAACTTCGGATAGCTACACATATCAAAGAGCACTGTGGGATGTAACACTTGGTAAGAAGGCTTTTGTTCTGCCATCTTGATGCTGAGCTATTTACTTGGCACATATACTACATTGTTCTTTGCTTAGACATTTTTCATTGTGCTCTTCAAATGAAATTCACAACTGTTGAAAGAAACTAATACAAACATAAGTACAACATACTTTAATGATTCTTAAGTAATATAACAACACATTTTAAACTGTGCAGATTGTTAGCACAAAGTAAGGTGACAGAATCATCAGAAGGCAGTAAAGGGCAATAGCCTGTCATTTTCCTGGGCAGACTGAGGAACACCAAGGAAAATCTCAGAACAATTTGTACCCCCTACACATATTTATGCTTTGTTTAACAGTGCTCTCAGTAGCCGTGAATATACAGCATGATACATCCTCATATGTCACTCTTTGTGGTTGAAAGCATGTTTAAGATACAGACTGTGTTGTGACCTGACTCTTATCCTGTCTTTGGATTGCCACCATGCCAGATATTGTTTTGTTAGTTTAGAAGCAGAGATCACAACCCGAAATCTGGGAATAGTAAACTGTATGACAACCAGTAGACTACCAGAATTATATTTCCTCCATATGACAAGGTGATTACAAATTTATATATGCTACAGCTTCACATGGATTTTGAACACAGCTGGGACCTCAAACTTCCAACAATTATAAAATCAGTATGACAGTAAACATTCAAAAACTGTGTTACAGATTGAGGTACTGAATAAGACCAGTAAGTTTGAAGATGAAATCCGCCAAGAACAGGAACAGCGCAAGCGAGAAGAAGAAGAAAAAGCACAGAGAAGAACAGCTTTCAAGAAGAAGGCAGCACTCTTTCAGAATGACAATTTGGAAACAAACGAATAAACATGAAGGCCTGCACACATTATCAGCCTCCAAAACAGTTATCTGAAAACTTCACTGAAGGTATAATGGATGTGTAGACTGACTAGAGGCATTAACAATGAAATGATGGGTTGTAATCCCAGATACTTCCACATAGCTTCCAGCTTATAGATGGACGACAAAGAAATATAAATATCATTTTAATGTTACATGTATGTGATGTGATACAGGCCTATTTAATTGTACATAACACATCTTTCTAGTAATATATTTTGGTGATAAAATGTCATTAGCTTTTAAACAGAGACTGTCATAAACCAGGTGAACTGTATTCTAGTATAACCTGTTATAGTTCTTATTATGGAGAATGCATAGAAAATGGGACTTAAATGTGAAGGTATACAGTGATTCTGTACTGAAGAAAGATACAGTCATATTTGTTGTTACCTTTTAAATTTGGGACTATTTCTAATTTTGTTAATAAAAATGTAAAATTGTGTTATATTATTGTGATAACATGTACAAACAGCATGTATACCTTTTACATTTACAAATATTACTGATAATAATAGATGTGACTTAAAGTAAAAAGTATGGATTCTCCGTACATTACTATTTTCAACGTTCTAAATACTGTGAAATAAGCTGTAACCATGTACAGTACAGCACATTAGAAACCACAAGTCACAATCAACTTTAAAAAAAAGTATATGACTGTAGAGCTGCCATCGCTCTTTGGCTGTGAAGCATTGTCAAGAAACAAAGTGGCCTTCAGACTGAACTGTGTTTCTTCCATTCACGTCATTGATACAACAGAGATACTCCAATATTCAACATCTTTCAGTTAACTACTTCCTGCTAATTGTTTATTACAAACTTATGCACTAATACAAACCAAATTATTAAAAACTGATAAAAAATATTAACATGTTTGAAAGTTTAGACAAGAACAAAGTGAAAGTTAAATTCAGAGTTGAAAAATGAATGGTTATATTTCCGTGCTCCTTAGCTAACTGATCAGCCAAAGAATATGTTTGATAACTAAATATAATTAATTGTACTAACTAAGCAGTAAATTTTAAGAGTCCTTGAAATGGCATATTTTAGTTATCTTTTTAGAGGTCAGAATGTTGTGGTAACATGCACTCACTAGATGTCATGGATACTTAAATGTTACCAATTCCCATGTTCATATATTTATAAAACGAAGAGTTGAAGGCAGAAGTATCATTCATCTAGAATCATTTCTACATTTCATCTGCAAGACATAGACATGTTTACATACATACGTATAATGTAATTTGGAACATAGAAAACATCATAACAGAAATCATACATTCACTTACTTTAAATACTTATGTTGCAGACTAGGAGAATATTGAAATGTTATACAGATACAATTATTTTATGAACTGAGGTGTTAAAAATGCATACATTCAGCATTATGTCATACCAAAACAGGATGTATTTACAATTATCAGTCATTAACAACAATAAAAATTGTATAGTTTATTTTGGCACAGAAGTTCAGTTTGCACTACACATACTTCTATTCATGATAGTGCCCTGTTTTATGTGTGTATTGGGTACTGGACAACAATGACAATGACAATGATGAAGATGACGATGACAACAACAACAACAACAACAATAGCAGCAACAACACAATAAAAACAGCAGCAGCAACAAATATAACAACTCTACCAACCAACAGCTTGTTATTACACCTGTATTATCAAAATGACATGTTTACATGAAGTTATATCATCATCAGTGTCTGCCATATACAACAAATTTCCAACTGATCTGGTTCACAGGCAGATCAGGTACATCTATATCCTTGTTATAAAACTGTGTTTACAATTTAAAAATTGTCAGTCAAATGCCTCTGTATCTAGGGTTGTCAAAGTTACATGACTATAATCATTTTTAAAATTGATCACTTGGTGCCAATCATGTAGGCCTTATAAAACAAATGTAAGTTATTAACCTCACTAAGTCACTGCTGATTTGTGGAATCACAGTCTAATATAGGGTGCAAATTCTTATCTGTTAATACCGTTTCAGAATTTTGTTTGTAATTCACAGTGCATCCTTGCTGTATTGACTTGTATGGTGTTTGCTATCATGGAACACTACTTGGAGATTTTCGTATGTAATTTCACATGTTGGCATTCCATAATCTTCAGGTGTCCTGATGCTATCTATGGTGCTGAACACATATCTGCAAACTTACTCTATATGTATGTTAAGAAAGTACATCATAACCATGCACCTCTCCACGTATAGGCGTTATTAAGGTGTACCAAACTTTCAGAAATTATTATGTGAGTCACTTTGATTAAAAAATGGTTTATCAACATGTGCCTGATTATCAACCTTTAACAATGCAACAGCATTTTAATGTACATATGCGAATGTGATCTAAAATTTTATAATACATGTATTTTATCAAATCATACAAATAAAAAAAAATTCTGGGTCTGTTAACACCACAAAGACAATTTCTATTCAGTCTTACCCTAGTTTACAATACGTGTCCATTACCACCACAATCAAAGCCAGCAATGACGTCTTACCCTATGGTATGTGCACCATTGCAAGAAAATTGTGTCAGGTAATATCACAAAGTGCAAGGTTAAGAATAAGTGGAACTATACCTACACTCACCCCATATACCCTCATGGCATGGGCAGAAAAAACTTCACCTTTTAATACCAAGGAAGAAATACATCAATTTTTGGTTATGTTAGTTTATGTAATTGTGTTAAAACACAGAAGAAAAACAAAGTTTGCTCAGATATACAAAAAACGTCAATTTTCAGTTACATTATGCTGAATAGTGTTCAACATGCTGTGTCTTCTGTATGCACGATGAAGAAATAGATCCAATTCTCATTCTCTCTAGCAGTGAACATACGTTTAAACTTGGTGGATATGTGAAAGCCGTCAGAATATAATGTTTTCAGTCTCAACAGCTGAACGTTTATGTGCATTAAACAATGTTTTTTATTCATGACATGTTTGCAAGCTGAAGGAAACAATTTCCTAAACCTTCTTTAACCATTATCCTGCTAACATGGAGAATATGGTGAGCTCCTAATAATGCCGGCAAATGGGGGATGGGATTTAACTGAACGTTTAAAGAGTTAAATGTGGTGAGTAAAATCTTAATACAAACAGCAATATATTAAGTAAAACATGTGGACACTGAATTGAGGTAGATTTGTAGAGTGGCGAGTACCAAACCACCTGCAACCATGTGAAATAATCTGAATGATATTGATAATACAAGTGTAATATGAAGATGTTTTGTTAATGTGGTTCTTATGTTCAGTAGAGCCACGGTTTGTGAAGGGTGTGAAATTTATCAGATGTCATTGTTAATACTTCCGTATTTGTAGTTTACGCTTCATGAGAACATGAAGAATGAGTGTTTATGTTACAATTGAGATGTGCAGACTTTCATGGGTTGTCGCAGTTGCAGAACTCTAACAGGTTTAAACAGTGTTTGACCAGAACATTTTTGGGTACTTCACTTACAAATTGATTGCTTCTAAAAATTTAAATATTTCAGAGATGGAAGTGTGACTACATAGCCTTCTCAAATTAATACATATGACCATGATGGAGCAACACAATATTTAATTTTTTTACCAATTGTTTGTTTAACTTAATCACCAATTTTTTATAGTGAAGATGATTGCTATATTTTGTGTTTTGTCACTTGACATCTTAAACCTCTTGAAGTAAGTTGTAATTAATATTTTTCACACAACCAAAACAACTTCACAGTTTGAATAGAAGATGTATGGTATTTTTGTTGTTGGTCTACTGTCATACAGCAGATGACATCATTGATGAGTAGCAGCAAATGATGTCACCCACTACACAGTATTCAGTCCAGTGATAAAGGATATCTTCTGTATTAGATAGGACATTCTATAAATCTGGATAGTAAATGAGCACCTTAGTTTAAACTTAGAAAGACTTACCACATGGATGCAAATATTTTGTGAATGGTTTTCACCTATAATCTAAAATTCATGAAAAATGAGAGGTAAGAAGTTACACACATTACACTGTTGTGAATTTATGCCATGTTATTGTTGTCCTGTTAGTCAAAAAGTACAGGAGGATGACACTGTATTTGTAATTTACATTAAATAAAAGTGGTACTATTCAAATTTCACTACTGAATGTTCTTTTTTATCATCATTAGCAGCACCCCACCACTATTTGTCCCATCATGATTTTAACGTACAATGAAATTACAATATATATTTATGGAACATTAAAAAACACAGGTCACGACTGTCTTGCAGCACACCTCCACCGCATCAAAATCTTCAGCTATAACTACTGCACAATATGCAAACTGAAGAACACAACAATGGACAAAGATTACCTCCCTGTGTACCCAGAACTGGACCATACTTCTAAAGAATTACCAAAGCTGTATTGGGATACCAGAAAATTAATGGAATAATTCCAAGATCTACCATTAGACAACAACAACAACAACACTTAATTGAAGGGGAGGTATGGCAGATTGTTCAAATAGTTATGAAGTAATGATTACACTTACGTGACTACTTTATATGGAGAAAAATGATGACCTAAGTAGCCTACAGAAGTTTAATGAAGCAGGCAAAATGAATTTCCTAATGTAACAGTAGTTATAAAAAACTACTTCTTGGCAGAATTCATAAAACCCACTTTCCTTCTCGTAGAAATATGTGCATTCCTTTCATATTGTAATACTGATTAAAATTAAATAATGTAAAATTATGATGTCACTTAGTCACTCTTTCTAAACGACTGTAGTTGCTACTGGTGTGTCCATGCAAAAAAATATGCCCTCTCTAGTTAGTTTGTTCATTTTTTGTAACGCTGACACTGTACTGAGAGGTGTGTCTCCAGAAGTGGGTTAAGAATGGTCTGTGTGGACTTCAAGCAAAGGCACTGTTGAGGTTTCCTAAATTAGTGGGTTTTCCACAAACAATAGGTCTTCACTGAGAAATCCTGCAACACTTCCCCATCTCAAGATTCTGCATGTCTGACATGTTATTACCGATTCTAAAAAATAAAAATATATGGCAGCAGCTACATTTTCATTTTTGATCCAAAATAAACATATTTAGACCTAAATCCAGCAGCTCTAACAATTACATGGCTAACAAAATTACAAAACAAAATAAGCCCATCATACCCACAGGAAATTGATACAATGCACTTGCATAACAACTAGCTAAACACATACGTTATCAAAACATAATAATATGCATACTGAATTTAATATTTGTAAAAATTTAACTTTATGGAAACTGACAACAAAATGGACTTTTTAGACAGCACTACCTCTAATAACAGAAGTAGACTAGAAATTCTATATTCCTAAAGCTGAACACAAATGATAACACAGTATTATGACATATTGCAGTCATCCTACAGAACGTACAACAGGCAGCAATTACGTATTTTGCAACTAGGTTGAATCAGTATTTACGAGAAATGCAAAGAGATAAAGAGAATATTATTGTCTGAACAACTACAATGATATGCTATTTAAGAGTTCACTTAAGTTGGCCACTTGACTGTAACAGCCACATATATGTCCCCAAAATCCAAGGGGTGACCAAATGATCAGAACTGGTTTTTTTTTTAACTTGACAATATCTGAATAAGTCCTGAGGGAAAGAGACTTTTGTGAACAATTAGGCGTACAGGGGAGGATAATATTAAAATGGGTCTTCAAGAGGTGGGATGGGGAGGCATAAACTGTATTAATCTGGCTTAGATTCAGGACACTTGGCGGGCGCTTGTGAATTCGGTAACGAACCTTTGGGTTCCATAAAGTGCAGGGAATTTCTTGACTAGATGAGGACGTGTTAGCTACAAAAGAAAGGTTCTGATCCATGGAGTTAATTATTTATTAGAACCAATTGCATCTTTGGTGAGCTCTTTGAACCTTCCTATGTACTACAGCAAGTCATTTAATGTAATATGAAATATTAACGTAATAAAATACACTTACCGTCACGTTCTCGACACAATCAATGAAGAACAAACTTCATCACAGGACATCTCCATGTGATACTGTGCTATACACACATGCGAATGAACTTTCACCACCAAAGGCACTTCCCAAAAATATTCTCTCTAAGCAATAAACACCTGAACGCTTTTCCGTTTTGCGTATTCAAACAGCGAATTAAAGAAGTTTTAACGCAGATTATACTAACATAAAACACTTCATTCGTGTTTACCGCCTTCGATCTTAACATGGCAGCGTGTTAGCCACAGATTAATACCCATTTGGGTGCTGTGATAAACCACCTACAAATTAATGAAACTCTCGATAGATGACGCAGTAACGCAACATGCCTGCCATCTATAGGAACAAACACATTACTAATTCGCGGAACAATACCTATTTTCATTAGCTATCCACCTGGGCAAAAAATCTCCATTTTACGGAACTGGAAGGCTTCCTACCATGTTCGCAAGCATCTCTTCTCAAGTCCGGACGAGAGGGTGTGAGTACAAATTACTAGGGCCCGAGTACGTTGCGTATGTTCTTGTCTTTCTCGGTAGTACCATCATTTGTTGATTGCACAAATTAACCCTTTCAGTCCAGGCCCTATTCACCTTGCAACTGTCACCTAGTCTTTTTGATTCGGTGTAAAGATTTTTAGCCGGTCCGCCCTCGCTTAAAGAACCGAACCCGCTTTCAGCGGCCCTACTCTTCTCCCCTTACATGCCACATGTCCCACCCAACCAGCTTATCCACCTTGAACTGATGACCCTAATAATATAATATAATATATATATAATATAAATATGTTTAGAGTGCTTAAAATTCCCAACCACTATAAAAATCGAGGGCAACAAACATAAATATGAGGATTATATTCTTCTGGGTTGCCACTACCCACTGATGCAGGGTCATTTTCCAGAAGAGAACCCTGAGGTACAATCTGTGAAAACCCAAAACCCACAGGCACAAATTTTAATGTGTAAATATGAAGCCAGACATGCAGGTGGAACTGAAAACATTGGAGTATGGAAATATGCTACGCATGGGCAAAAGAAATGAAGGTCTTCTTGTAACTCTGTGAGCTTCGATATCCTGAACGTGAACATACCCAGTTCCTCCCAAATGTTTGTAACCATGAACCAAACTACATAGCATTATATCCCCCCCCCCCTCAAGGATGGTAGCCATCATAGTCACCTCTTAAGGTGTTTCTCACATATCACATAATGAAAATTCACTTTAAGGAATAAACAACAAAGGTGCTGAATGAATGAATGAAGATGGGGCAGACCAGTAAGTTTGATAGACATTATGATAAACGTAAAGAAAGACTGCATGGATGAAGTGGTCACAGAGATGTAGCAAACTTATGGGAAACAGTGCAGTGCTGGGTGGCTTTGTCATTACAAACCCAACACAATGGAAATGACAATGGATGACAAAGACTGTTGAAATTTCAGAGTAAAAAATTTCACAATTCATATATCTACGTGTAGATACAGTTTCCCCATGTAACCCTTCCACTCAATGACACATTAAAGTACTTGACAGCCACTTCAAATCTATGAATATAAATAGCATATAACTATTTTGGATGAAGGTCAAGACAATACTAACCAGGGCATAGTCATTCAGAGCCATTAACTGCTGCCATCTTTTTGACCTCACTGTAACAAAAAACAGTGACTGCTACATAAAGGAACTCAAAATGTAGCAAATGTATTGAAAGATAGTGTACAGCTTTTTCTCTTAACACACTATTACTATACACTTCCTCCTCTGGCAGCATAAACAAGCCTTTGACATTAGTATCTTTTGTGTAGCTTCTGTTTCTATTGACTCAACTATGGAAATCCATGTCCAGGTATAATTTCCAAAGATAATGTATCCAGTTATCCTGTGTTTCTGCATATCACAGCCCACAAATAATAATACTGAAATAACATTTTCAGTGAACATACAAGCCATGCCCTTGAAAACGTCTCAAGAGAAAGTGCGACAAAATCAGAGGTGGTACTACCTAGAAACTCTACCACCAAACTACAAGGCTGCAATATTGAATATACTTCTACCCCTGCCACACATCTGACATGTCTTGCTCATGGAAGGGGCAGGAATTCAACACTTAAGCCTGTGCATGCACATGCATGCAGCTGCCTCCTATTTGTGCACAATTTTCTTTGCAGTTCTGGCAGCCTAAATGGCAAATTATGGGCACGCATTTCTACATTACATACAATCTTCCCAGGCTGAGTCTCACTGCATGGTTGAAGTACACTATTTACTTGGGCTGCCTGATGCAGCTGTCAACACATACACGTAAGTTTATTAACTGAAAGCAGTGTGAAAGATTCAAGACATACACATATATGTATACATGTGCTACCAATGTTGGGGTTAACCAGTGACACCACCCACACAAAGTCATTAAAAAATCACCCACTTTAAGTGGGATTGATCATGTTTCCCATGTAGTTACACCACACAGGTCTCCACAAAATATGTGAGATTTCCACACACAGACATACTCACCATTGTTTAAGATAGAAGCATATAGATCAAAAAAAGCACTGTAAATTATCTTCATAACATCCTATTTATATTTATTTCAAAAACTATGTTCTTACAGATTAATTTACAGATACATATCACATTCTCTGCAAAATAATTTACATTCCCTTTCAACATCTTTTCACATTTCCAACAACAATTCAGTCTTTCTAAATCTGTTTAATATTGAAACTACTGGAGCTAGGAATGCACTAAATTAAATGCACAGAAATTGTTGTAATATTTATACCAAATAAAGGAACTAGTGACCAGATATCCCACAATGTGTGCAAGATGGCCCAATAGCCATACAATACAAATCAGGGTGTTCTAAATTTTCACAAAGAGTATTAAAACAACGCAAGAGTTTAGAAAATCTTAATTAACCCCATTCTTTTCCACACGACCTGTCTAATGTGTTTATGTGTTAATGTTTCCAGAATGCTGCTTTTGCACAAATATTTGTCTAGAAGTACAACCAGACCATACATATGACAAACCTAGACTGGATGTAATATCTATTTATGTTGGTCCAAGCTCACCCCTATGACAAGATTCTTCCCACACCTTCCTTCCCAGCATGGAATTCATAAGAATCATCAATCCTTCAGATGTGTATGTTGCTACCTGTTCTATTTATAAAATTTCTAAACAACTTATGTGTCTGTAATTTGGTCACTGTGGAAAAAACATATATGCAATGAGAACTACTCAATAAATAAAAATACATTTCAATAAAGCACATGAAGTGCAAATGGCAAAGAAGATACAGGCATTCCAAACTGAAGTATACATTAATAAAATAAAATACAAGATTCACAGGAAAACATTAATAATGCTGCTCTTCCATGGTTTACTGTACAAATGTAAAGTATCCCTCTTGAATAAACACATTTCAATTTGAAGTGCCATTAACAAAAAATACAAAAATATATATGACAGCTTAAGAAAAATTCAAGAAATGATTCAATGAACTGCAATTTCCGGAAAATAACTGAAACCAATTTGTTACAGTAACCACATACTGGTCAATACAATGCACGTGTTCTTTGGTGGATAGCACATTTGTTGATAATTGTCACATTTTTTGTCATTGCACATTTTACCTGTCAGTGCAGTATGATACAACTGCAATGACCAATCTTGCACTGATTTTGAAAATATTTTAATCTCTAAGTAATTTGTGCAACTTACGTTGTAGGAGAAATTATGGAAAATTAAAACTTGCACTTCCTATACCTGGTGGGAAGACAACCTTCCCAAGCTTTCAGAAACTGTAAAACAACAGTGTTACAAGACAGACAGCAGACACCATCTTAAGCACTAGTTTACAGACAACCCACTGCATTCTATGGTGTACATGATTACAGACCTGTACTTAGGCACAAGACAGAGGTCTATTTGTTCAAAGCAAACAAACAAATTGTAACTTGTATCATCACAGAAAAGAAAATAAGACCACAGACATACAACTCTCTCCCACAATCTGTACAAAAGACCAGATATCCCATGCACTCCCAAAAACTACAGTACAAAAGGTAAATGAAGAAAAATGAGATTCTGATCTCAGCATTGCAGTATAAAAAGCACCTCTCTGCACATTCATTCTGATATATTACACATCACAACATTTAAAATTATTTGAGCCCCTAAAAGTAACAGTGCAGCCTCAGTCTTATCAATTATTACTACAGTAACTACACATTTCTTACTTCTTCATATCAACACTTGATTTACATTATGAGTTTTATTCTGGGGAAATCTAAACAATTACATGGTCTCTCTTTGACCAGTCTAGGAAGATTCTGTACCATTTAAGGGTCACACTGATGATGCCACAGACATCAGCGAAGAACTGCAAGCATTCTAACTTTACAATGATAGGTGAAGTAAACCAGACTATAATAAATGTTCGAATAATAGCCCCAATACAATTATGGGACCTTCATGTGAAAAACATTAAGTTACTGAAGGATAAAAGGTTAAGCGTTATTTAACTTGCAATGTTTCACTGATGTTAAGACCTTTCTTCTTGATGCATGCTCTTTTACATTTTTTTTTTGCTCCCTGAACTGTTTGAATGCAAAAGTGTGGCTAGATTTCTTAAGCCCAATTATGTATAAAAAAGAACGGCCATCCACATTTTCTTTTTTATTTTCTGAGTCCTTCATTCTTTAAGCAATGCAACCAGAGGGCAGAAAATTTATTTAATTATTTCAACATTTCATTTTATGTTACATGAAAGAAAGCTAACACATCCATCGGAAGACTCTCTTATTTTCAATCACAATTACTGGTCACATAGTATGTTTTATTTCTATTACCCACACATACGTGTACACAGCATTATGTAAACTTGCAAGCTAAAAATAACAAAATTTTTAATATGTTTCCAACTGTAACTGGAAACCAGATATATCAGAATCCCACTAAACGTTCTGGGATTGGAGTTGGACACATTTTTCTACCTTATTTTTGAAATATCAAGTAAAATGTTTTACTTACTTTCATTATGATACATGTTACTTACAAACTGTTCTTCACACACATTAACAGGCAACAAGCTTCTTAGTCATCTGTGCACAAAAATACATACACAATGGACCCACCACCTAATGTCTCTGAAAGGAAGTTTGCCCTTGTTCAATGCACAATTTTAGCATTCCCTACCCAATGTCCAGTAAGTTACATTTCTCCATTTAAATTCTTCCTGAACTGAGTGGCCTCAGAGAAGCATCAATGGGGATTTCACTGCACAAGAAGATACATAATGCACTGTAGATGTATTAGCACTTTCAAAATACTATAGCTCTTCGCAACAAAGTAAGATACATGAAGTACTAATTCCACGCAAAAATTAATCCTACTACTCAAAGAGTTTTCAGCATAAAACCAAGAAGCAGGGGTCTGATACAACTCAATAATGTGGAAGTGTTATAGTAAGAGTTCAAAATTATTCACAAGGGGCACATGTGGAAGCTTCCACAGTCAATAGAACGAAGCTGTGGACACACAACCTCAACAGGGCTAATGAAATACTTAGGCTTTCTGTGTTCATTAGAAACAACATGGTCGAACATAACTGCTTCTTAACAAAATTACTAATCCCATCTCACCATCATTTCCAGCTCCCCAGTAATTTTTAAGGGCTTTTTGATACTAACCACATAAACATATGTACATGGATGAAATGTTTCTATAAATATAAGCTCTGTACAGTAACAGCACATAATCAAAAGGAAAAGGACTCAGTTATTCATGCTACACAACTCTTAACCTCATGAACTGAATGCTGATACCACAACACGTAAGAGCTGCAAATAATTAAAAAACATGCCATAAGAAGAGGAAAAATGGGAATTGAAAGGAAAATGAAAAGGTATAATTTCAAATGGTACTTGCATTTCTTCCACAGTCAGATTTCATATATAGTAAAAGGTAAAATGAAAGCCAGAAACTGCCAATATAGAGTAAAATTATCCAGCACTTTAACAGTAAGTTTGCTCTATCATGTTTTTCCACTCACTCCACTGCTGGTTACACCTTTCTCCATTTTTCCATTAATTTCAGTTTTCTGAGAAACAGTTAACACATTTTTAGGCGTCAGGCCAAAGGTGCACAGGTTATTAACAGACATAAACAGCTAACTTGTGAGCAAAGCACCACCAGTGGAAGACTCTAGAACAGTCTGAATTTCTCTAAGAGTCCAACTGCAGTGCTACACAGACTAGCTTTACCCACCAACCACATTTAGATTTCCATTGACAGCCATTGCGGTGTGTTATTTCAGCAGTCTTACTTCTGTACAGCCCACATTCAAGCTGCTTTTTTTAAGTCATCATTCGGTCTGCCAGCAAGATCATTCTATCAGCATACCTGATTCCTCAGTCATACTGGAATATACTGCTTTTACTGCAATAAGTACAAATATGAGTCGAAAAAATCTAAAAATTTACAAAAGTTAACATCTATCAGCATTACTCAATGTGCAAATAAGTAAATGATCATTTAAGATAACTCTGATATATATCACAATCCTATGTCACACATCTTACCACAGTACTATGCATTCAAAATCAACCAGCTTACTGAAAAAACTGTTTGCTGATATGGTACAACAACTGTCACTTTAAGCTATTTCAGACATTCTGAATCATCACAAAAGATCCAGCTATTTTCAGAACAGCAAAGTGTGAATGGAAGTTTATTTATTTATTTATTTATTTTTTTTAATTTCTGTTCCTCGATATTTTAAAACGGTTGTCATCTGCAGTTTAAGAGTCATTTATTCTTTCTGAAACATCTGCCACATACAGCTCACAGTGAAATTAGAACCAATTAAAAATGAGCTCAAAAGCAGCATACAAGTACCTTCATTTTGGAAGTATGTAATTCTATATCATCATCATCATAATAATATTTGTTGTCACCTTCATGCAGGGTATTTACAATTACAAACCTGAAACAAACCATGTTACTGGGGTATATAGTATTCCAGCTGTTCTGTATTTACAATTTGTGCTACATGTAGTGTTACTTCACCTGTGAAAGATGTTTTGTACTTTTATATTAGCACTTTCCGTAGTATGTGTGCAGTGCCCAATGTGGCTGTTTTTTTGTAGCTCCTATATTACTGCTGTTGTGGTTGTTGTTGTTTTTGAGGAAATAATGTATGTATTAGTATTCTTCTCTACATTTTACATTAAATTTAATTTTATTCTTCACACTTATGGATAAATAAAGTGCACACATGCATGCATGTGCATGCATGCATGCATGCATGCACACACACACACACACACACACACACAAAAGAAAAAGTAAAAAAGAAAAAAAAAACTTGCAGAACAATCTATTGACAACATAAAAAAATACAGGAAACAAGTACACACATGTTTTGTACAAAATAATACAACCTTGTAAACGGTGGCAAAAATAATTGCACACAAGTTCACATAGGAATATGAAAAGTGTAACATCTGGTATGAAAATCTTTTGGATAGATTTTGGACAGATTCTTGTTTTTAACAATTCTGGCACAGTTCTGTTTCTTTGTGCTACAAATTACACTCAGCAACATAAAGATATACACTTAAATGATGGATTTTTGTAAGGTAACAAAAATGTGCATCAGCAACAGTTCATGAGCAATTCATGTCAAAAATACTGTGTTTGACAATCACAACTGAGCTACAAAACACAAGAGGAACAAGTATGGCTATATGCAGTTTCTTCTAACCTGCCAGGTATCCTAGTGGTAAGCAAAACTGTGAGGACAGACAGCACGCAAGACTCCATAATTATGTCACAACTACATTTCACAGACCCTCGGGAACTTAACAGTTTATTCCGAATATGATTATCAGAGGCTAGAGTACTTCTTAACTGATCACAATGTTTCAAGTACATTTAAGAGTTAAGAAATTCTAAATCAGTGGTTCTGAAGCAAGAATGTAATTTGGCTTCACACAACTACAACACACATTAACATACTGAAAAAATATAAGGAGCCACAATCATCAGAAATGTGAAAAAAAAACTTATGTTCTGATTTATATTCGTACTATACTGGGGTGGCGTGCAGGCGTGGAGATTGGGGGGGGGGGGGGGGGGGGTGGAGGAGAGGGGGAAAGTGGGGAGCCACTGGGAAATTTTTCAACCTGTCCCACCACC
>Ga0123355_10005650_pt1 | contig 18360 bp, 7 predicted proteins | sample TergutEmb28metaG_3_FD_89872 | JGI IMG/M metagenome (GOLD analysis project Ga0123355, IMG submission 89872) | Embiratermes neotenicus P1 segment gut microbial communities from Petit-Saut dam, French Guiana - Emb289 P1 | ecosystem: Host-associated > Arthropoda: Insects > Digestive system > Gut ... | reverse complement strand
TACAGACTATAATCAAGCTAAAGCAAAGCATAAGTGATGATAAACATCAGCTGCAAAGACAGTATGGCTTTGACATAATAGATGAAAGCTCGACAAATGGACAGCCTCATCGCATTTCAGAGCTTACAAAGCTGTATGACATTTACGCACCCAAACTTAAAGAGGCCATAAAAGAACAAAACGCAATATCGCTTATTGATATCGCAGATGAATTGCTAGAACGTGCAGGTAACAATCATAAACAAAGCCTGCTAAACACAATATTGAGCAAAATTTTAGTAGAACTTGTATTGCTAATGCCTGATACGCGCGGCATCAATGTTGAAGTGCTTCAATTGAAAAACGATATCACATTTGGATATGCAATACAGCTCATAGCTGAAAAACTGGAGACATCGCGTCACAACACTACCAATGCGGACATTTTGAAGGCAATTAGCTATATAGAAGCGAATTTGGGCAATAACATTAGCTGCAAAGCTGTTTCCAGCCACATAAGTATGAACAGCAATTACTTTAGCCGCCTTTTCAAAAAGGAAATGAAACAAAGTTTTTCGGACTTTGTGCTGCAAAAAAGGGTAGACAAAGCGGCAGAGCTGTTGTCAAATACCAGCCACAGCATACACGAAATTGTGGAGATGGTGGGTATTGAAAGTGTTAGCTATTTTTATAGGATTTATAAGCGCATGATGGGCAGCACGCCGGGAGACACGCGCAAGAATATTATATGATATGAGGAGGAAAACACTATGAAAATGACCTTCCGTTGGTTTGGTGCAGGACAAGATCCTATCAGCCTACAAGACATCCGCCAAATACCTTGCATGACAGGCGTAGTAACAAGTCTGCTGGACATGCCCGCAGGTGAGGCCTGGCCTATGGAGCGCATACAGGCCATGAAGGATGAAATATCCGCCGCAGGCCTTGAAGTAGAAGTAATTGAAAGTGTAAATATCCATGAGGATATTAAGTTAGGCTTGCCAAGCCGTGATGAGAAGATTGAAAACTATATCATAACCATGGAGCGTTTGGCAAAAGTTGGCATAAAAGTCATCTGTTACAATATGATGCCTGTGCTGGACTGGGCACGAAGCCACCTGTATTATGACCTGCCCGATGGCTCAAATACCATGAAATATGATGCCAACTTTATTCAAAATATCTCGCTAGAAGGTCTTGCGAAGCAATATGCCAAAGATGCCGCAGAAAAAGGCTTTGAGATGCCGGGCTGGGAACCTGAACGTATGAAAACCATACGTAAAACGCTGGAAGCCTATGAAGGCATGGCGGAAGACACATTCTACACAAATATGAAATACTTCTTAGATGCCATCATCCCTCATGCAGAAAAGCTTGGTATATACATGGGCGTACATCCCGATGACCCTCCGCAGCCTATCTTTGGCTTGCCAAAACTAATAATAAGCCGCGATAATATACGCCGTTTCCTTGACCTTAACCCAAGCAAACATAATGGCCTTACATTATGTACAGGCTCTTTGGGCGCGCGCAAAGGCGCGGATATTCCTGCCATGATACGCGAGTTTGGCGGAGAGGGTCGAATACACTTTGCTCATTGTCGTAATCTAAAATTTGAAAATGATACGGATTTCTATGAATCTCCTCATCCGTCGCATCTTGGCTCTATTGATATGTATGCCGTTATGAAAGCCTTCCATGATGTCGGCTTTAAAGGCTGCATACGCCCGGACCACGGACGCATGATATGGGATGAAGTTCACAAAAAAGGCCGCCCGGGATATGGTTTGTATGACAGGGCTTTGGGGGCTACTTATCTTTATGGGCTCTGGGAGGCTATAAGTAGGGAAAATTAGGAATTAGGAATGAAATTAAACCTTGAGAGTATTATGAATAAAACCAACTGGCCTACGGACTATCAATTACCCCCCAATTTTTTTTAAGCCTAACCCATAGCACAGCCGAAGGTATACTCGACCATATCAAGTACACATTAGATACTAACAACCCAAATCTTTTGCGGGGCCAATTCTTTGTGCGAGAATCAGATAGCACCCTAATGCCCTATATCAAAATGAGGCTTCACAACAACCTAAGTTTCCCGATAAAAGTGTTAGACAAATGGAATTTTGAAAGAAAATACGGACTTTCCGATAGTCCAGAAAGTCCGTATTTTAACCATTATGCAGCCGACAGGACTTGAACCTGCACGGGCCAGGCCCACAAGATCCTTAGTCTTGCGCGTATACCAGTTCCGCCACGGCTGCAACAAAAAGCATTATATACCAAAGACAAGGAAATGTCAAGGGAAAGTTTAATAAGGCTGTCGACATCTTTGTTGCGGCGTCAATGATAGGTAACAAAAAACTTCTGCTATATAATAAACTCATCTGTATCGTTGGCTTGGCACGTGGCAAGCTGTTTTTAAACTTAAAAACCATCCAACAAAACTTGTTTTTTGCACGACTGCTTTGTTGCCTCATCCTAGCGTGTCCCTTGGTTTTGGACGTGGTTCTTGTTCAAAACTTGTAGGCACGTGTCGTCTTCGCTTCCTTGCACAGGGCCTGTTCCCGCTAACGAAAACGCATATTTGTGGTCGATATTTCCGCCACTCTGGTAGCGACGACAGTCCTCAGCTACTTGATTAACGAAAAATCGCCTCGCAAATCTGCATTTTCTTATAACAGGAACAGATTCTAGTACAAAAATCCTGCGTTTTCTTGGGATGTTTTTTAAGGTTAATGACTATATCTTTGGATATGCCATGTATCGTATTATAATGGAAGTTGTAGCTATTGTTAATGTTGTTGGTTGTAGCTGTATTCAAGTTTCAAGGTGATATTTAGGGTTTGAGTTGGATGCTGGTAGAATGTTTTATATACCCTTTCAACTTACAAATAATCCCAAGATACGCTATAACTAACATATGGCATACGACAAAAATACAGAGCTAATGCCCTGCGCTGCATAGACGTAGGGCATACAATTGAAGAAGCTAAGGAAATTATTTCGGATGCTCAATAAACGCTATTTCCAAGGCAAGAAAACGACTTGGCGTAACACGTAAAAAACTAAGCGTTATGTAGCGTAAAGAAGTCCGGCGCTCAAAGGGCGCATTTTCAAAGCAAACATACTAAATGTGGAAAGATGCGAAATTAAACGAGCAACTTTCCACATTCTTATAAGTTCTTTTCCTAAAGACTGCATTTATTAGATTAGTTTTGTCGAGGGTATTTTGGAGAAAAATTCAACACCAAATCATTCCACGTAGCACAATATGTAACTTGGTGTTGATATCTTAGTTGCAAAACCGACAAAATCTTCGGTTTTAGTCATTCCGTTTGCCATCATTTCTGATAGCGCAGAAATGGTGGTCAGAGGTGTTTTCAGCTCATGGTACACATTTGCGGAAAATTCGCGGCGAAGATTTTCGGCCTTGTGTTGCTCGGTTTTATCAACGAAAAATATTATGGCCCCTTGGCAGATACCGTCGCTGTAGACGGGGTTTAGATGTATGCTTAGTAGCTCATAACTGCCTCTTTCATGTGAATGTGTTCTTATCAAACTCTATTCTACATGATTTTGGTGTTATGGGCTATGGTTTTATTATTGGGTATCGCAGTTGATTGTACAATGTGGCATTTTAGCATATGTGAGAGAGCAAAGATAGAGGAATTTAACAAATTCAGAGAAAACTTGTTGACACATGGTCACCAGAGCAGATAGCCAATACCGTAACTCTTGGTAGACTTAGCTTTAAAACCATCTACTGTTGGATATATAACGGTAGAATAGACGGTGTTACTGTGGTCAACCTACGCCGAAAAGGCAAAAAGCGCACTTGCAGAAACCTTGCCCTGTATTCACGAGATACTTCAATCCGTAAAAGACCAAAAGAGGCTCACTCAAGAAAAACTCTGGGACATTGGGAGCTTGATACTATTGTGTCTGGCAAAACTAAGGGATGTTGCTTTGCAACATTCATAGAGCGTAAACAAGGCTCTATACGGCAATTAAAATGCCAGACCGCACGGCCGCTTCTATGGAAACCGCAATAAATTAAAAGAGATTTAGATATCAAGCTCTACTTTGCTGACCCATACTGTTCTTATCAACGAGGTAGCAATGAATATGGCAATGGATTACTGCGAGAATTCTACCCCAAAGGCACTAATCTGGCTAATGTTAGTGAACAAGATCTTAATAATTCACTTTCGCTCATTAATAACAGGCCAGAAAATGCCTTGGGTGGATTTCGTCCACTCAGGCGTTTCAAGTCGTAGGCCAAATTAAGGTTTTAAGATTGTTTCAGAGAAGTACTGTAATGCCCGAAGGCGATTGCTCATGAGGCTTAACTTAATTTGCGGTGTTATTAATTATGAGAAGGGGTTGGGATAATTTCGTTACAGGTCTAATGTTATAGCAGTTCTACCTGAAAACAACGAGGTCGCAGGCGGCCTCGTTGTTTTCAGGTAAATTCGTTATATATAGCACGTTTAATTATGATTGGTTGGGCCAAATATTATCTGTGTTTTTCACCTTTGCCTCTATGGTCCTTTCTTTTTGCAACCACTAAAACAAATAATGCTATTGAAGACAGGAGCAAGCCCGCCGCAGAAGCTATAAGGCCAATTACGTTTTGCTCGTCACCTGTTGAAGGGTTGACGATGCCTTGTTGCACAATGCCCGGCACATTAGCATCCGCCAATATATCGCCTGGAAGATGCACGCCATCTGCTACTTCTTGCGGTGTGTGAGTATCGTTATCAAAAGTATTTATGCCAAAGAATGGCCCCGGCACAGCATCTCCCGGATAGTATGGCAGTTGACCATCTTGATTAACGATATAACGCGCATGGCCGCCTAGCTGCCAAAGTTGGATAGCGTCTGCATCATCTGCTGGTGTGCCAGGTTGGCTTGGCCGCGTTGGTGTGCTTGGTCTTGTGAAGTTAGGGGCATTGCCTGTTCCTTCATACTCATATCCGCCGCCACTGCCGCCGCCATTGGTTCCACCATTGGCTCCTTGGCCACCACCACCGTTAGTGCTGCCATTAGTGCTGCCATTAGTTTCACCATTGGTGCTTCCGTTATCTCCACCATTGTCGTCGCCACCATTGTCTCCGCCATTATCATCGCCATTGTCTCCGCCATCTGGTTGCGGAACCCAATTGGCTACCCAAAGAACATCATGAGATGGCGCTATAAAGGTTGTTCTTGGGCTGGAAAGATTACCCACCGATAGCCCAACCAAAGCAGCGCCTGTTATTTGCACATCTGCATTAAAATCATAGAACAATGTCCAACCGGCAAACCCATATCCCGGCTTTGTGCCGGCAAAAACCTGGATGGTTCGGCCTTGTGCAACATCAGTTATTGTTCCGCCAAAGTTACCTTGGCCATCATTAGCATAAAAACCAGCCGCTTGACTGCCATCCTCGGTTTCAGATTCTACCATTATCGTTATAGTAGGAACCCAATGCGCTTCAAGTATAACTACATCATTAGGCATTGTGAAGCTAACGGTCCTTGTAGTGTTAACTGGCGGGGTAGCGGTGCCAATAGTTAAGCCTGCGTTGGTAAGCGGTGTAGGTACCGACGTTATGCTTGGACTATCAGGTGCCACACGCCAAAATTGAAAGCCCGATTGTGGCCTTGTAGATATGCCCGTTATAACATCTCCAAAAACGCCTGTATAAATTGTTGGGTTTTGCGTTAGATGCAAGCCATCCGCCACTCTGACGCCGTCTAGATAATGCCTTACGTATATGCTGTATCTTACATCATCATCATTTACCCAGATGGCCCTGGCTATTATATCGCTGCCCGAGATATCTACACCATCGCCCGGTATTGCTATGGTTCTCGTGGAAATAAGAGGGTTAATCAGCGTTATCGAATTTGTAGGTGCTGACATGCCTACAACCGGCACCTCTATAGGATTACCTGTATTTTCATCAAAGAATTCCCATCGAAGAACCCTGTGGCCCGGGTATGCACCTGCGCTTATATTTACATTGGTGCCTACAAACACCCCATCGGTTGATATGGGCGATGTTGCTGATGGTGCGTAACCTACTACGTCAGCAGAAAGTATTGACGATGATGCCACATCCGTATCACGCCAATGCTCTATATTTACAGTAAAACGCCTAGGGTCTACACGGAAAACTACGTTAATTTCGTCTACAAACACGCCATTGTGGTATATACGGATGGTGTCTTCGTATGTTCTTGGCGTGGTGGCATTCAATGGCGTAAGGCCTAATATGGGCCTTACGGTAAATGTCCTGCTGCTCGGCGGGCCAACATTTACAGTAAATTGCGGCGATGTAGGTGGGAATATGGTTGCGCCATCCAATATTTCAAATGGACTTGTAGCCCCGCCAACAAGCTGGAATGTAAGGCCCGTAACATTTCTGTTGTGAGTATGTGTTAGCGTAAAATCACGGATATTAACACCCGCTACAAGATCCGCCAATGCATAGCCCTGCTCTCTTGCGCCAAGGTTAAGAGGGTCTGGCATATCAATACCACCCGGAAGCTGCGGAACCAAATTAAGAGGCACAAAGTTAGGCCTGAAGGTTAGGTTTGTAGTAGGCATTGTAAATGGTCCGCCAGCCTGGGCCGCTGCCAGATTCCAATTGGTGCCTAAACTTGGGTCATTTGGGTCTATAAACGCGGTGGCCCATGCATCTGCTAAAGATTCAGGGCGGCTTGCAGATACAGTCCATCCCGTAAAGACCCACCCACCAGGCGGAGTTGGCACCGGCACACTAACCGATGTATTCCACGCACGTATAGGGTTAAACGCAGGTATGTTAAAGTCGGCTGTATTAGTTACTGTTGTTGGAAGATTGTCAAAATCAAACAATATGGTACGCAGCATGGGTGTAAAGTTTGCAAATACATTTATGTCATTTATACCTATCCCTGCTCTTACATTGTTTAGGACTGTATTTTCCCTATGGGCATTAGCTATGGTTGTGTTTATGTCGGCACCCATGGCCAAAGTCCATGCAGGATTAGCCTTTTCGTGGCCATAAAATGGGTTATTAACAGGATCATTGTACCAGAAATCATTGCCGCCGCCGAAAATACGTGCCTCTTCCGGCATAAGGGCCACGTTGTCCCCAAATCTCACATTAGGTATTGTGCGCGTAATGGGGGTGCCACCATCCATGGCGGGTAGGCCATTTAACAGGTAATTTACTGTGACATCAAATCTTCTTAAATTCCAATGGAAAGTTACGATATGAAACATATATTCGTTTACGTCGAACTCTACCACGCGCGTACCTAGGTTACTGTAGTCTACCGAAACCAACTCTCCATCTACGGTTCTTACTTCTATTTTAGTAAGCTCAAATTGGTCTAAACCTGTGCCTGGCATGTCTCCTGAATCCAAGATGTATATTATATTATCACCAAGAGCTATTGGGTTTGTTGTACCAGGATGGTATATAAAGCTATGAACTAGCTCAACGCTTCTGCCTGTGAGGGTTTCAAAATCATTAACGATAGATACACCCATCGGTGGTGCTTCAAAAACAATGTGCTGCGCTTCAGGTCCCAAAAGGTCAATTATTGGGCTAGGACCTGTAGATGGCGGGCCCACAATCTCTTCCCAAAGGCTGGTATTGGTTAACGCAACGGGAATATTAACACCTTCGCCCACAGGACGCCATATTGGCACGCCATTTTGTACAGGCATACCATCAACCGTAAAGCTTACGCCCGGGATAACAGTGGGTGCCCATGTTATTGTAATGGGTGCTTCAAATGTAATGTTAATCTCAATAAGGCCGCCTGATGAAGAAAGATGTGGATTTTCAAATTGAATTTGGTTTGTTGCAAGATTAGGTGTAGGCATTGAAGCCATTGGGTCAGCAGCGGTAATGTTCCAAACAGGCCTTGTACCCGCTACAAAATAAGGTGAGGCGGTATTATTAAGCGTTATGTTAACGCTTTGAATTCTAGAAACAACGATAGAATTGCCTGCAACAAAAGGGGAACCGTCAGTAGGAGGCGAGCCAACACTAAAGCTAACATAGTCGGTGCCTACAAACGTTGGGTCAGAGCCTTGTATGTTTAATCTAATGATAACAGGGTCAGGAATATTAACACCTATAGACCTTATATCATGGTCATTAAAAGCATGACTAAAACCGACTGTAGTTGTCGGGTTTACGTTCGGATTAGCATCTCTCATAGCGTTATTAATGAAAGGCTCGCTGTTTAAGTTCGCGCCGTTGCCGCTAACCGCGGCAAGACCGTGTAAGATGGTGTTGGCTGTAAATGCGTGGCTTGGCAAAGCTACCCTATCGGAATTCCAATGCACGCCGCGAAGGCCGTTGTTTGTGATGCTAACGCCTGCGCCGCCAGGAATATTTACTGTGCCGGTAGAATTTGAAGCCATATATATACCATGGCCGCTATTGCCCGTTATCGTGCCGCCATGCATATTTAAATTGGCTGCGCCGGAAAGATGTATGCCATTTTGGCCGCCTTGTATCGTTGTGTTTCCGCTTATGGTGATGGTTCCTGTGTTTACGTTAAGAACATTTTGGCTTGCGGTGCCGGATACATTCACATTGCTAAAAACAAGATGGCGGTTGGCAGCATTTGGGGTTACCACGCCAAGCATATTAATTGTGTTGCCGGGTGTGCCGGGTGTGGCATTGCCAAAGATAACACCGTCGCCCGTGCCACTCCATGTAACGCCGCCTGCGTTAACATTGTTGGCAATGTATATACCATTAACAGTGACAAAGTTGTTTGTGAGGACACCATTGGCAAAGACTTGTTGAGAGACACCAAGACGCTCTACAGCATAATGAAGCAAAGCCCCATCGGTTATGCGGAAATAGTAATTATCGTTATGTACATATATTGGAACAAGGGCCGATGCTGTAAGTCCAACAGGGGTGCCGCCGGGGTCTCCGCCTGGCCATGTTTGCCAAAAGCCAAAGGAAAGCGGATTTATGCTATACGCAACAATATCTTCTTCTGCTGTAATGGTGGCAATGATAATAGCCTCTTGCGCCACAACACCATCAACAATATCCTGCACGGTAAGGATGGCACGCTGTGCGTCAATGGCCTCTGCTGCCATTCCCTCTACAAAAATTATGGCCATAATGTTTTCGGGGTCTGTCTCATCATCAAGCATAATTTGGAAATCAAAGCCTTCGGGCATATTGCTGGCTGTAACGACAAGCTCGCCAATAAAGCCATGGGCGGACACGCTGCCAAAGATAAATTGGTTAACAGGGCCTTCAACTTGCATGGATGCTGTGGGGTTGCCGTAGCTATTGTAGAAGCGCAGGTTGCCTGTTTGTGTTTCAGGCACTTCTTCTGCCTCTTCGATGACAAAACTAATCTCTCTTGTTGCGTATCTAAAGCCATAGTCGGTTACATCGTTAAAGGTTATGGGTATTGTGATATCCATGGCGGCTGAAGCTTCGCCGCTTATGGTTACAAGCATATCAACACTGGTAAAGTTTCCATCCGCAAAAACGTCCCCAAAGTGTGTTGGGATGATATTGCCAAAGATGTCCATCGGGCTGATCGTAAGGCTAAAGCCCGTAGGAAGATTTGCCCTAACATCAAAAGCACCCTGTACGCTTGCGGCTGTAAAGGTTGCATATAAATATTCGTTTGTATAGCCTTCTATTATGGCATTATGAGATAGGCCATCTTGGCTTAGCACAGATAAAGTGCCCGCAACAAAGTTGTCGCCCGGAATACTGGGCATAGCTGGTAGGTCAGGCTGGACTGGGTCTTCACCTACACCTTGGTCTAAGTTGCCATCTTCAATTTCGTTATTGCCTTCTTCGCTGTCGCTTTCTTCGTTATTATTGTCGTCGTAATAATTATTGTCTTCATCATTGTCATATCCATAGCTATAATCGTCGTCGTCATAGCCATAGTAATCGTCTTCATCGTCGCTATAGCCATCATCATATTCATCGCCATAGTAATCGTCCTCATAGGTATCATCGTCATCGTCACCTATGACAGCGTCATCACCATACATGTCTTCATTGTCGTTTTCATCAGTTATGTAGTAATAATCATCTTCTTCTGCATCAGAGCCTTCCATATCTTGCTCTAACACTTGCTCTAGCTCATCATCTTCAATCACGCCTTCAATGGCTAAATTGCTGTCGTAATGGTCATCTGAATCTCCTGCGGTTACGATGATAAATACAATTGATGATGTGACAAGTGCAATAGCCAAAATTATAGCTATGATGCGCGCAATAAATCGCTCTCTACTGGTTGTCATGCTTCAACTCCCCTTTTTCATTAGTATGTAGCAACTTTAGCCTTTTATGAATCATTTTAATATACCGATTGTCTATTTATCTTACTACATTTTGACATATAGTGCAATAGTATTTTACAAAAAAATGTCAAAATATTACACGGACCTTAAATTTATCGCATAGCGGCCAGCCTTTCCCAAAATTCGTCTGTTAAGAAAACCACCTCTTCTGATTTTCTTTTGTTATGCTCTTCAATAATAGCCGCATACCGCTTTCTCTTATGTGCTTCCTTCACTTCTACAGGCATATTAATTTTATCGTTGGTATGCAAAATATGCGGGTTTAATTTGTGAAACATCTCAAAAATATCATCCTGTTGATGCTTTTCAAGCATCATTATACATACCCTTTCAGTATTAAAGATAATGAAAGTTTCGTGCCCTTTTCCAACCACAATTGCCGCTATTTCAGAGATATGTACCACATCTTTGGTATCGATATTAATATACCAATCTCCAACAATATGAAATGTGTGATTATTCGCTTTCACAGTGTGCATAAAAATTTCTTCATCTTCAAGAAGCAGCCTTATTTTGGCCAAAACCTTGTACAGCCCGCCGTAATACCTATCCAAATTTCTCCACATTTCTCGTTGGTCGGCCCTAAGCCCTAGGCGCCTCTTCAAAAAAGAAAAAGGCAGAAGCCGCATAATTATTAAAGTTATCACAGCAAGAATTGATATAAATATTTGGCTGCCGGGGATGTTAAAAAACAGCACGCTGGCCATCATAGGCGTTAAGCCAAGCATCAAAAAGGGAACAAAATATGTCCAGCCAAAGTCCAGCTTCTTGCTGAAATAATTTCCGGATATCTGCTTTAGCAGCTTTTTTCTTTCTCTTGGACTTGATAGAAAATTACTATGAAATTGAGGTCGTTTCATTTTTAGCCCGCCTTTACCTAAACTTTGCAATACCCTTCGCACAAAAGCCATTTGCTATCTATCATTATTTTCATTATATTTGGTATTATACTAATCTAAGTTAAAAATCATTGAAAGGCTGCGCCGAGAAACGACTTGAAGCGTTGTCGCTTTCGCGGCTTGCTTTCAACGTTTTTAACGTAAGATTAGTATTATTACATCATATTTCAATTTTATCACATTCAAAAGCCAAATTCAAGCAAAGCATAGTCTATGAAAAATATACCATTTCATCAGGGATGTTATTTTCAAGTTAATTTGCTATTTTGTGCCGCTTGACTCTAAATATAAATAATTTCTTAATAAGTATGCCTTGTAATTTAATAGAAAGTTTATAGGATGTTTATGGGATGTTTGTTTAGACTGTGGTATAATCTTAGTTGATGAAAGACAAGAGGTGGCGTATTATGACAAAAAACAAAATTGCAATAGCCCTTTGTGTGGCAACGCTGGTTATCTTTGGTGCGGCGATATTTGTCTTTTGGCAGCCTGCAATAGAGGCAATGCCTATCTATGTTGAATCTGCACCTACCCCAGCACCAACACCCTCACCGACACCCTCACCGACACCAACCCCAAAGCCAACACCCACACCACTGCCGGAACCAACGCACCCAAGCTACAGCTGGATTGTGCCGCCTATTTATGATGGACTGGAAGTATTTCAAAACGGCTTTGCGCGTATGAAATATGATGGGGTTTACGGCATTGTAAATGTAACAACGGGCGAGGTGGCTGCGCTGCCTAAGTTTGATAGCATCGGATGGTTTGGTGTCAATCAAGAATTTGCCAATGCCAGGCTTCAGGGCAGATGGGGCGCTATTGACGCCATGGGACGGGAAATCGTGCCTTTTGAGCATGAACGCTTTGACATTTATATAATGCAGGGCCCGGAAGACGCTAATATGGCAACCATCTTGGTTGGCGATTCTGTGAGTTTGATAGATCTTGACACAGGGCGCGAAGTTGTGCCCCATGGTGTTTATAGCAGTATTTTTTCTATTAGGGATGGCATTGCAATAGCAACCATACATGACGATGCAGGGGATCCACGCGCCACGCGCCAGGGGCTTATTGATGTTGCCACAGGCGAGGAGATAGTGCCGCTAATTTATACCCAAGTGCGCCATTTTTCCGATGGCCTGGCGGCGGTTAGGGTTGTTGATGAAGATGCCCTTGATGGCCGCGGCAAATGGGGTTTTGTGAACATAGCAGGCGAGATGGTGATACCGCCTATTTATTACCATGTCCGCAGCTTTTATAATGGCGTGGCTGTTGTGCAGCGCGATGGGTTAAAAGGCATCATTGATACCAATGGCAACTATATTTGGCCGCCAACCGACATTTATATATTTTCTACCGACAGGAACTTTTTTGGACTATATAAACAAGATAACTATTGGGGCATTTTAGAGATGCAACATGGAAATAAAATTACACTGCCTATGTATTCTTCTGGATATTTGGCGGGCGAAGGCTTGTTTGTTATGAACCGTGGCGACAATCAAAATCCCGATAAGGTGCTGGTAAATTTGAAAACCGGGCAGGAAATTGCTCCGTTTTTGTTTGATAGATACCATTTTTCGATGACAGGCATGGACCCGCCATGGTTTCGCAACGGTGTGGCTATAGTTCGCGCTTTGGATGCGGAAGGGCCGCACATATGGGGCCTGGTGGATGCCATGGGCCGCGAGGTTTTGCCATTTATTTACCAGTCTATGGCACATTTTTCCGATGACTTGCTTGTGACCAGCTTTGGCCACAAGGAAACAGGCATGGTGGACATAACAGGGCGACAGATACTGCGGCCGATATACAGCTATATTGAAACCCAATGGCGGCAAGGCAACTTAGCCCCAATTAATTATGAAGGCGTGTGGCTTATCATATCCGATGACCTAGAACGGCCGGAATTCCAACTACGCGGCGGCCTTTGGGGCTTTATTAACGAGTATGGCCAAATTGTTGTGCCACCGGAGCTGGATTTTGTTTGGGTGCGCTCTGCCGGGCATAATAGGGCGGCTGTGCAGATGCCAAACGGCCTTTGGGGCATTATACGCATCTACGGCGAAGAAACACCGCTTTTGGGATATAATTTTGTAATGGATGAGATGCAGGGCGACAGGATACGGCAATACCATCGCATCATCCATGGCGACAGGGCATACGAGCTTATTTCAACGAATTATAGAACTGAAGAATACACCAACGGCGGCATTTACGAAACCTGGGTGTTTGTGTCAGAGCTAAAGGACGGCACACACCAATATTTAGACAGCTTTGAGGTGCCTTTGCGGGCGGGCCGCGTTGTTGGCGGCTTTGTGCTTTTGGATATCGACTTTGACGGGGTAAAAGATGTGCTTGTTTGGCAAGGGCCTAACGAATACCACTTCGGAATTCAAGCAGCGGATTCTTATGCAGCTTTTCTAAGGCGCGGTGATACCTATATCGAGGTGACTAATTTTGGCGTACCAAATCCTTGGTTTGACGCCGAAAGCGGCAAAATTATAAGTGCTATTGGTTTTGCGGCCGGCTCTAGTTATACCATGCATACCTTTGTTGACAACGAGTTTGTGACGACGGACATACTTTGGAGAGAGCCTGATACGGTTACGGATGGGGTTGAACTTAGATACACTGTGAGAATGTACAATGGGCAAGAGGCGAGCAAGATTTTTCTCTATCCCGAAGACGCGAACCAAATAGAAACACTGTTTTACGCTGATGACAGCCATTGGGGTCTGCGTAACACTGATAACAACAGATGGACAGCGATTTGGCATTTGCACACAGGAGGTCAAGATGAAGATTAATAGATTAGCGCCATTATTGTCAGGAATTATAGCAGCTACAGTGGCCGTGATGATAGTTTTCGTGCTTCCGCCAAGTGAATATCATGAGGCATACGGGCTGGAGAGCCCTGTCGAAGATGATTTCGTGGTTGTAGCACCCGAACCCCTTGCATATGAGGCGGAAGACGAGCCCGCGCCGGAAGATGCCGTCTTTGCTCTGCCTACCACGATGACAGTGTATGTAAACGAAGCACCTTTTTTAATGCCGGCTTATAACATTGAAGGGCAATATTATTTCTATTTTAGGGACATTGCATATGTGCTGGCAGATACCCACGCCCGCTTTTCATTATGGTTGCATGGACCATACTCTCCGATGCAGTTTAGGGGCCACGATGGCGAACTTCGCTACTTTAGCCCTTTTAATCCCAGAATACACAGAGGGGAGCATTACGATGTGCTGGGTATAGAGCTTCATCCCCTTCCACAAGAGCCAAAATTTACAATGCCCATCACAATGTGGATGGATGACCAAAGTTTGCTTTCCAGAGGCCCTTTTGGTATGGGCGTGGACATGGATGCCTTTGATGTTGACAACAGGCTTTATGCGGATTTGCGCAGCGTGGGCCATGCCATAGGGTTTGAAGCCCTTTGGGATGCCCAAAGCAATGTATTTCGCATCAACACCTTCGAGCCTACGATAAGCGAATATGGCCGCCAAGTAGCAGAAGAATTTTTAAGCCAGTTTCCGACGCTGCATTATGAAATGAGATGGCTTCACGATGCCTCTAGCTGGGCCTTTTTTGACCCTGCAACTGACCAAGAAGTGGAAGTTGAAATGAACGAACTGTTTTTGCAAAATTATATATACGTCCAGCGATATGATTTATTTGACCTTAACGGCAACGGCATACCTGAAATTGTGATACATTGGGACAGCCTCGACCTATCCCGCTGGGGTGCCGGCCAGTATTTATATGTCTACAACCAAGGCAGCTTTGAGAGGGTTGCGGATATAGGGCTGCATATCTTCAATCGTTCCAGCCAAGGTGACGTATTTTTGTACAGCGGAGATCTTGGCAGTTATTCCGGCCTGTCCGGCCGCACATATTCAATTACCATGGATGATAACGGCTTGCATATGGAGCTGCTTTTTGGCGAATATTGGCACCGGGACGAAGAAACAGAGGAAGGCTATGTGCGCACAGCAGGCACCCTGACATATCTGGACGAAGAATATTTACATCAAAATTGGCAGCAATATTTTCCTAATGCAATAATGGGTCATGTGCCTGGCCGCCCGGATGAACTGCTGTTTCCAATGCGCCCCTTTACATTGGAGACGGCCCGGGTTATTCCTTTCCCCCACGGCATAATGGAAATTGACCATATTTATATGTACGATCCCGAAAGCGACAGCGAACATCGTGCCATCAGCGTTGGTGATGAATTTTTCGGACTGACGTTAACGGAAATTCAAAGCTCTGTGGTAGAATACGTAAATGGCGAACTTTATCGCACCTTAGAGGCACGTGCCAGCTTTTCCGGCGAGATAATTGTGGATGGGCTTGTATTTTTCTCACGCCTGGAAGATGGGACATTTTCCATGTGGGGAGATAGCCCTGATAATTATATAATTGCGTTGGGCGCGGGTGCGGTGCCGTGGTTTGCAAAGGAATACGGCTGGTGGCTGGGTGGTTGGGGCTGCACCCGCATACCCCTTCACATCACAAGCCCGGAAATCTTAACTAACTTAGATTTGCTGCGTAAGCAATGGGAAATCGCAGAAGAAGAAATAGGGCACGGCCCTCTTAGCGCCCTTGATATGTTCATGTCCCTAAGAATCAGAAATCTTAACCTTGCCTTTAACGCGAATTATCCCTTTGGCGAAGGATGGGGACATAACCCCGTGGTTGCGGAGATTGTGGGAGTTTTTGATATGGGGCATAGGTGATAATTATGAGGATTAGAATAATAAAAGTATTTATATTGGCGTTGGTCTTGCTCCTGGCGGCTTGCGAAAGCCAATCTGCTTGCTACCGCGAAGTTTACTATTATGAGGCCGATGAATGGGTTGATTTAGGGATGATAAAAATACCATCCACATTGTCCTATGACATTGGCGGCCTGCACGGCAGCATCCGTATAACCGGGGATATGCTAACTTCCCACGAAGGCATTTGGGGCGATACCTGGATGTATGCAGGGTGGCTGTTAGGCGACATTGATTCTTTGATGGTAGCCAGCTTGTCAGCAGAAAGCTTTTTGTTTGACGATGGGCATTTGGGATATTTCTTGACGGATGCAAGCACCATGACGTGGGTTCGTGAGGATGGGGCATTACTTATTCTGCGTCATGGCGGCGATATGGCTATATTTACCGATAATGAGGAATTAATTTTAAAAATTGCCCGAACATTGACAACGCCGTCGATTGCAGCCCCGACTGAAATTTATGCCGTCAATCCTTTCGCAATACCGCTGTTAGATTATTTCGCTGACGGCGTAGAAGTCCCTGATGATTGGACAGCCGACAGCACAAAGGCATTTTGGGCAGATATAACAGGCAGCGGAAGGCCGGGGGTGGTTGCCATAAAGCATATCGTGCCCAATGATTGGACTTTTGCTGTGGCCAGAGCCTTCTATTTCGCGGACGGCAAGCTTATCTACAAAGATATCGGGGGCGAAGGCAGCAATATTGAAGGCTTTCCCTTTGCGATAGGCCTTACAGCAGAGGGTATGCTTGTCAAAGTTACGGGAGATGGCGGCAATTGGTCTTATACTTTATTTGGCAACGACGGCCATGAAAGCATTAATATTTTAACATATCAGCTTACTATCTATGGCGAGATGATAGATGACGAAAGATACAACTTTTTCCGCTTCCCGGGTGGATGGGAAGAGGGTTTAAGAGGCGGCCGAAGCCAAATTACAGAAGAAGAATTTGAGGCGTATCGTATGATGTTTGGCCTGGACAATATACTTTTTTGGCCCGGCATTGAGGACGAAACAGAACAAATTTTAACCATGATGCCCCGCTTCAGCGTTCGAGCAATAGAAGATTTTCTGTATCCTCTTCACACAATTTTCAGCTATGGCACCAGCAGAGATTCCGGCGCGTTGATTTCATATGAGCTTCTTGAGGGCACATGGTTTAACCGCCATGGAGAACCCATAGACCAACCCTGGTTTGTCCAATATTCAACGGTTCCATGGGGGTTTTCCCTACTTGATTTTGACAATAACGGCATACCCGAAATTCTTATATATTACGGCGGCCTTCATTTTGGCGGCCCGCCGTTTCCCGCAATATACAGGTTTATAGATGGCAGGTATACGCAGGTAATCCAATTAAACAGAATGCCCGACTTCTTTACGGACAGAGACGGCAGGATTATTGTGCATTACAATGTGGATTATGGCGGCGCATATGGCTACTACCATTTGATATTTACTGACGATGGAGCGCAAAAGATGCTTATATCCGAGCCTTCCGGCGATGATTGGGCGGCATGGCAGGAACATCATCAATACCCATATTTTCAGCAAAATCCAACCATCTTCGGTATGCCTGAAAAAACACTTACGCCCATCTTACCTTTAACGGAACTGGAAAACCGCATAACAGAGTCAGTTATGCGCAGGCATGGCCTGTATTTGGAGTGATTTCATATGAAGAGGGCTTTAATTGCATTGGGTGTGCTTGGTTTAGCCATTATTGTTTTTGTATTCGTGGCAGATTATTGCAGAAATGCGGCTTTGTCAAGTCAGGATGACTTTGTAAGATCAATCGAGCTACCATATACAATCGAAAGAATAGCAGTCAGAAGTGCTATTGGCGATTCTGGCGGAAGCGGCAGCCAAATAACTTTGCGCTCTGTAATGCTTGTGCGAACCGAATTATCAAAGGATGCACTGGCGGAAATTCTATTTGACGATAACACATATGTCCCCTCATTTTGGAGCATCCAAGAAGCCGGCGGCTATCAATTTAATTCGGCAAGGGAATTTCGTTTGGATTTTGAAGAGCTAAAGGGTGTACATGTGCTTGAAGGGTACTTTTTCATTGAATTTATCAGGTAGGCAGTGTAGCCAGAAGGGATATAGCATGAAAAGGATAACGATATGCTTGTTTGTCATAATTTTCTTGGTGGCTTGCGGCGATCAGGCAGAAGAAAATGCCTATTTAATTGTTGATGTGGCTGAACCAACGCCAAGTCCAAGCCCTACGCCGGAGCCCCTATATATTTTGCCGCCGCATTTTATTGCAATAGAGGGTGTTATTACTTATTTTGAAGGCCCCGTGGATGAAGACGGCGCGGTTCCGTGGTATGTGGACTGG
>Ga0123355_10005649_pt1 | contig 18361 bp, 14 predicted proteins | sample TergutEmb28metaG_3_FD_89872 | JGI IMG/M metagenome (GOLD analysis project Ga0123355, IMG submission 89872) | Embiratermes neotenicus P1 segment gut microbial communities from Petit-Saut dam, French Guiana - Emb289 P1 | ecosystem: Host-associated > Arthropoda: Insects > Digestive system > Gut ... | reverse complement strand
GCTGTCGGAAGAGCAGATAGAGCTGCTTAAGACTAAGCTGTCTACTGTTATGGACAAGCAAGTGGAAATCGAGACAATAGTCGACCCCTCACTGATCGGCGGGCTGTTAATAAAGGCAGGCAGTGTGATAATCGACAATACAATAAAAAAACATCTACGCGTGCTCAAGAATCAATTGGCATTAAACTAACCCAGAATATAATTATAATAAAGCCAGCGATCTAGTATCTAGCAAAGGAGAACACACGGATGAATCTCAAACCTGATGAAATAAGCTCGGTTATCAAGGCTGAGATTGAGCGATACTCTGCCGGTCTAGAAGTTATTGAAGCCGGAACCGTGATACAGGTTGGAGATGGTATCGCCAGGATATATGGCCTGACAAATGCTATGAGCAATGAACTTCTTGAGTTTGAAGATGGTACTTTCGGTATGGCATTAAACTTGGAAGAAGACAATATCGGTGCTGTAGTGCTGGGTTCCGACGCGGGCATCAAAGAAGGCGAATCTGTAAAGCTGACAGGCCGAGTAGCGGAAGTGCCCGCAGGGGACAATATGCTGGGACGCGTGGTAAATGGCTTTGGGCAGCCTATAGATCAAAAGGGTCCTATAAACACAACTGTACATCGCCCAATAGAACGGGTAGCCCCAGGCGTAATAACTCGTAAAGAAGTAAACGTCCCCTTACAAACTGGTGTAAAAGCGATCGATGCCATGGTTCCCATTGGCCGGGGCCAGCGCGAATTGATCATCGGAGATCGTCAAACAGGCAAAACGGCAATATGTATAGATACTATTCTCAATCAAAAGGGCAAAGGTGTTTATTGTATATATGTAGCCATCGGTCAAAAAGCCTCAACCGTTGCACGCGTAGTAAAAAACCTTGAAGATCATGGCGCAATGGAATATAGCACTGTTGTTGCGGCAACTGCAGCAGAATCGGCACCGCTTCAATTTATCGCACCATATAGCGGATGTGCCATTGGCGAAGAGTGGATGGAGCAGGGCAAGGACGTTTTAATAGTTTTTGACGATCTAAGTCGCCATGCAGTTGCGTACAGGGCAATGAGCCTGCTTCTGCGCAGGCCTCCGGGGCGTGAAGCCTACCCTGGCGATGTATTCTACTTGCATTCACGGCTCTTGGAAAGGTCTGCACGCGTTAGTGAGGAATATGGTGGCGGCTCCATTACAGCCCTACCAATTATCGAAACACAAGCTGGGGACATCTCAGCGTATATCCCCACAAATGTCATATCTATCACAGATGGGCAGATATATATGGAAGCTGAATTGTTTAATGCTGGAATACGCCCTGCTATTAACCCTGGCTTGTCTGTGTCCCGCGTTGGCGGTTCAGCCCAGATTAAAGCTATGAAAAAAGTTGCAGGTACGTTGCGTACCGAGCTGGCGCAATACAGGGAGTTGGCAGCATTCGCCCAATTCGGCTCCGATTTGGATAAAGACACCCTCGACAGGCTAAGGCAGGGTGAACGAATTGTAGAAATCCTCAAACAACCCCAGTATAAGCCTCTTACCGTAGAGCAGCAGATAGTCATCCTTTATGCTGTTACAAAGAAATATCTTAAGGATGTAAATGTCGAAAAGGCATTGGAGTTTCAAGATTTGCTTCTTAAGTATGCCGAAAAAGAAGGTAAAGAAATACTTGATGAAATTCGGGAAACTGGGGAGTTCAAACCTGAGCTGGAAGAGAAGCTAGTCAAGCTTATTGAGCAATTCAAGAAAGACATAAAGTTATAAGGAGCAACTATTTATGGCTTCAATGCGCGAAATAAAGCGAAGGATAAGTAGTGTAAAAAGCACGCAGCAAATAACACGCGCAATGAATCTGGTTGCGGCATCAAAATTGCAAAGGGCCAAAATCCAACTTGATAACTTGCGCCCTTTTGTAACAGAAACTATGAGAGTTTTAAGTAGCGTAACATCGTTTTTAACTGATTCCAGCAGTATATATATAACTGGCCGCCCAGTAAAAAACTCTTTAATAATTGCTATAGCCGCCGACAGGGGCCTTTGTGGTGGGTATAATGTTAACTTATGCAAAGAAGCCTTTAAACTAGTGAGCGAAAAGGACAACGAACAGTTAATTACTGTGGGTACAAAAGCACGCGACTATTTCCGCAGGCGCGGAAAAAACATTATTAGAACATATCAAGGGTTTTCGGAGAGTCCCTTTTATGAAGACGCAAGCGAAATCGGGCTGCTAGCGACCGATTACTATGAATCTGGCGATTCTGACGAGGTTTATGTGGTATATACCGAGTTTAGTTCCGCCTTAAACCATACACCCACAGTTAAAAAACTTCTGCCATTGCCGGTTGAAGCAGGTTCGTCAGCAAGTAGCGGATTTATGGACTTTGAACCTAATCAAAGCGCTATTTTATCCCATTTAGTTCCAAAATATGTTAGCACTGCTATTTTCGGTGCTATGGTGGAATCAGCGGCATGTGAGCAAGGTGCAAGAATGACCAGCATGGACAGCGCGACTAAAAATTCGGCAGAACTTATTAACAAATTCACCTTGCAGTATAACAGAGCAAGACAGGATGCAATTACACAAGAACTCTCAGAGATTGTCAGCGGCGCGAATGCGATCTAGGTGCTAGGTACTAGATGTCAAGGATGAAACGATTCGTAGGGGCGAGGCTTGCCTCGCCCGAAATTATCACGATGGCATATATGCGATTTGGCGTTATGTAGGGTTGGGGTTTTATCCCAATGTCATTAAGATAAGGTATGCGTCATCCCGGGCTTGACCCGGGATCCCCTAAACTTAGCCAATCTCAGGGGATTGCGGGTCAAGCCCGCAATGACGTGGATGTGTAGTGACATTGGGTTTCATCCCGACCGGAGTTGCTAGAAAGGATGACTTGGCTTTGGCGGACAAGATGGGAAGAATAACCCAGATTATTGGCGCGGTTTTAGATATTAAGTTTTCTGCAGATAACATCCCCTCACTTTATAATGCAATTGAAATAAATCATCGAGATTCTAAGCTTGTCGCTGAAGTTACCAAGCATTTGGGCGATGATACCGTTCGCTGCATTGCAATGAGTTCCACTGACGGGCTTACTAGAGGTCTGCCTGCCAGAGACACAGGTGCACCCATTTCTGTGCCTGTTGGTGACGCTACACTCGGCCGCATGTTTAATGTATTAGGAGAACCTATAGACGGGATCGAGCCGGTTAAGGGCGGAGAACGCTGGCCTATTCATAGAAACGCACCTGTATTTTCCGAGCAGGCTTCCTCTACTGAGATCCTGGAAACAGGTATTAAAGCTATCGACTTGCTTTGCCCTTATGCAAAAGGCGGCAAAATAGGTTTGTTCGGTGGCGCAGGAGTTGGAAAGACGGTACTTATTATGGAGTTGATCCGTAATATTGCAACCGAGCATGGCGGTTACTCTGTATTTGCTGGTGTGGGCGAGCGTACTCGGGAAGGTAATGACCTGTATCATGACATGCGTAATTCCGGCGTGTTGAATAAAACCGCGCTTACCTTTGGGCAAATGAATGAACCTCCCGGAGCTCGGATGCGAATTGCCTTAACAGGTTTAACTATTGCTGAATATTTTCGAGATGTAGCCAATCAGGATGTGCTGTTATTTGTGGATAATATCTTCCGCTTTGTTCAGGCCGGTTCGGAGGTGTCTGCTCTGCTTGGGCGTATGCCTAGTGCTGTCGGTTACCAGCCAACCCTGGCTACTGAGATGGGAAGCCTGCAAGAACGAATTACATCTACAAGAAATGGCTCTATAACATCTGTTCAAGCGGTTTACGTACCAGCCGACGACCTCACCGACCCTGCCCCAGCAACTACGTTTACTCATTTGGATGCCACCACAGTGCTGTCCCGTGCCATAGTGGAACAGGGTATATATCCGGCTATTGACCCTTTGGAATCCAGTTCTCGAATACTCGAACCTACAATTTTAGGCGTTGAGCATTATCAGACTGCTCGCGATGTTCAGAGCATATTGCAAAGATATAAAGAGCTTCAGGATATAATTGCAATCTTGGGCATGGACGAACTTTCTGAAAACGACAAGCTTATTGTAAACCGGGCACGTAAGATTGCACGGTTTCTATCACAACCCTTCTATGTCGCCGAAAAGTTTACTGGCATGGCGGGAAAATATGTGCCTGTTGCCGAAACCGTTAAAGGTTTTAAAGAAATATTGGATGGTCAATTCGATGCTGTAGCAGAAGGCCATTTCTTGAACGCTGGCACCATCGAAGAAGTCACTGAACGCGCTGGTGCCGACACGAGGTGAGTATATGGCTAACCGATTGCATCTGAAGATAGTAACACCTTCACGAACGGCATATGATGACAAGGTCGAAATGGTTATTTTGCGCGGCGAGGAAGGTGATATGGGCATTCTCGCCGGACATGAAAACCGTGTTGCGATTTTGAGCGTTGGGCCGTTGCGTATTAAAAACGGTGAAGAAGAAAGTGAGTTGGCGGTTTTAGGCGGTTTTGTTGAGATTCTAAATGATAGGGTAACTGTGTTGGCTGAAATGGCTGAGTGGCCAGATGAAATAGACAAGGTGCGTGCTGAAGAGGCTAGAGTGCGTGCAGAACAGCGACTGCTTCAAAAGGCCAGCGATGTAGATACGCAACGGGCTGAAGCTGCACTGCGCCGCGCCCTTGTGCGCATTGAGGTCAGCGCGTATCCTCTGATAAGAGGCCGAGTTGATGGTGGTTAAGGTTTTGAGGACATGAGGAAAAGAATCATTGGTATCGTTCTTACTCTTATCCTGTGCGCGGGATGTGCGGATGCCACCAAATCATACTCACTCGACGAAGTGGAATCTGTAGTTGCATCCGAATCTAATCCACTCAACGAAGTGGAATCTGCAGTTGCTTCCGTATCTGAGCCACTTAACGAAGTGGAATCTGCAATTGCTTCAGAATCTGAGCCACTCAATGTAGTGGAATCTGCGGTTGCTTCAGAATCTGCTCCACTCAATGGAGTGGAATCTGCGGTTGCTTCAGATTTCGACCCACTCGACGATCCTGACTCACTTATCTGGGACTGGGCAAACATCGATGGGGTAGCAAGCTGGGCAATCGATGACATTAGGGCTGCTTTTAGAAACTTTCTCATAACTGAAGAAATGAATGGAAATTGGACACAGCCAACCAATCGGATAGCTGCTGCTGAAGCAATCGCCAGACTATTTGAAAGGGCGTTTTCCACAAGTATAAACTTTTTTGCAGAGCAAATGGAATTTGACTCAACAGACGTTTTTTTGGATACAACTAATAAATACGTCAACTTCCTCAAACAAGCTGGAATCAGCAATGGTGTGGGCGAAAATAGATACGATCCAGAAGGCACTTTTACACTCGCCCAGATGACAACAATGTTGGGACGCATGGCGAAAAATATCTTTGGTGTAGATATAGCAAGCTTTCTGAATGGTTCGTCTCAATTCACTGATATACCTTCTTGGGCTGATGCGTACGTTGGCTGGGCAATTGCCATAGGAATAACCAGCGACGAGGCTGGACGATTCGATTCTAACATGGCACTCCAAAATCAACACACAGGAGTATTCGCTTCCAGGGCATTTTCGTATTTTGACACGCTAAAACATGAAACGCTGCGTACTGGCGAACTAAGGCGCACAGGTAAGTATATCACTGCTGAGCAGATGGAGAAACTAAAGGCGGATGCTTTAAGTTGGCAATCCGTGGTTTCTGGAACATTCGCTAATGGTGAAATTGTCGCGATTGAGGCAGCAGACGGCTCTGGTCAGCAAATCTATTTTGGCTTCAGAAGAAGATTCGATCAAGATAGAAGCATATATGTAATTGATAACGATGGCTACGAAAAATTTCAAATAATAGCACCAGATGGCGTGCAAGCCCAGATTATCTATGCCACAATGGGCGCAGGAAGCGGCGAAATTCACATTGGGTTCAAATTTGTGTCAGAAGATTCAGAATGGATTGAGGATTTCTATGCTTTTACTTTCGAGAATTATAAAGAGCATGGCCGATGGGAAAATAGAACGCTTTTCATGCATCAACTGTATTTAAGAAATATGCCCGACTATATGCAGCAATTCTATATAAATAATTAGAAACTTAAAAAATGCAGAGAAAACCTCTCTGCATTTTTGGCAACGCTTACTTTACTGCAGTTGAAGGCCTGATAGAAACTCCATCAATATTCAACTCTAAAACCTCTGCGAATACCATAGCAGCTACGCCATTAAAGTTTTCGAATAAGTCTGATAAATCATCATTATAAAATTGAATAACCTCTTTTTTGAACACTGGATATATTACAGTTGAACCCCAAAATTCTTCTGATTCAACAAATTCAAAATAATAGTTTGTATCAAGTGCCTCTTCATAAATGCTTATGAGGTTTCTTGCACCAAGGGGACGACAATATGGTTTTACAGTTCTTCCGCAATGTAAGACCTTTACACGAACATTTATGTTCCCGAAATTCTTACAAGGGACAAGAAGTGTTGCCAAAGCAATCGCTTTGTTCTTGCACATAACTTCAATCGAAATTAAGTAGTCATCATCCGATATCTCTTCCATTTCCAAAACGTCTACATGTTGGTCTCTGCCAATAGAATGTTTTAAATAATTATGAAAAGTGTAGCACGGTGGACTAAGTCCTACCAAATCCCTTTCGCTCATTTGTATTCCTCCTGCTTACTCTTTAGAATGTATTCTTTATCGTGAATCATGTCTAAATTACTCAGGTTATGCCTAAGCCTATTTACAGACATGCTCTCTATATTCTATGAGCCAACTGGCTTAAAGGTTACATTCTAAGGAGTAAGGAAGAGGATTATCGCATTTAAGGCATTTGGACAAAAATAACTGGTCAAGGCAACGAGGATTTTTGCTGCTATGCCGCCTCATGATTAGCATGAGTTTTTACAACAAGCAGCTCAGAAACTACCCAGCTTAAACAGCCCAAAACAATAAACACATCAGCGAGATTGAAAATCGCAAAATTCATAAACAAAAATTCAAACATATCCCGTACAGCCCCAAGAGTAATACGATCGAACAAATTACCCACACCACCCGCAAAAATCATAATTAGCGGAATGCGCGTGAACCAGTATTTATTCTCTAGCGGCAACCTATGATAATATACCAAAAGTGTTACCAATGCCACTACTTTTACCATTGAAATCACCCATGCAGACCAATCATGCCCACTTAAAAGACCGAAAGCAATTCCCGTATTTTCATAATAACTAAGACCCAGTAAACCATATATAAGATAGCGGGGTGGGTTATTCTGCAAATTGTTAGCAGACCAAACTTTCAGCCATAAATCCAGCGAAACCAACACCCCGACGACTATTACAAAGACAATCCATAGTTTAACTTTCATAAAGCCACTCCCCTCCCGAGATCTATCAACTCGCTAGTTTGCTCAATTCTATTTTTGCTTACTAATCCTATTACTATAGCCCCGAGCCCTTATCACAGAATCTAAGATTTTTTTACGAATACGCATATTAACTGGTGTTATTTCCACCAACTCATCTTCAGCGATAAATTCCAAGCATTGCTCTAAACTCATAATCTCAGCGGGCACCAACCGTAAGGCATCATCACTTCCGGCTGCTCTTATATTGGTGAGCTTCTTCTGTTTGCAAATATTCACTTCCATGTCACCACGCCGAGAATTCCTACCTACTACCATACCAGTATATACCTTAGTGCCGGGTGCCACAAATAGACTACCACGCTCTTGAGCATTGTACATTCCATATGGCACAGCCTCACCTGTTTCAAACGAAATCAAAGAACCTTGTGGTCTTTCAGGAATATCCCCTTTATAAGCGGCATATCCATCAAATAGTGTGTTCATGATGCCATTGCCTTTGGTATCGGTCAGAAATTCTGATCGATAGCCAATTAAGCCACGGGCCGGAATGCTAAAATCTAACCGGGCGTACCCACTCTTTGAAGTGGTCATCTGCTGCAATTCTCCCCGGCGGCTACCTAACTTTTGAATTACAACGCCAGTGAATTCTTCTGGTACGTCAATTGTTACAAGCTCCATAGGCTCATGTCGTTCGCCGTTTACTTCTTTGTATAAAACAGATGGCTTGGATACTTGGAATTCATATCCTTCACGGCGCATAGTTTCTATTAAAATAGACAGATGCAGCTCTCCACGCCCAGATATTCTGAAAACATCAGTGCTCTCTGTATCCTCAACTCGCAAACTCATATCTGTGTTTAATTCCTTATATAAACGCTCCCGAACTTGACGAGAAGTTAGGAACTTTCCTTCTTGCCCGGCAAAAGGGCTATCATTAACCATAAAATTCATTGTTAGTGTGGGTTCGGAGATCTTACTGAAAGGTAATGGTGTAGGGTCTTCAGGGCTGCATAATGTATCACCGATTTTTATATCAGGAATACCTGCAATTGCGATAACAGAACCCACGGACGCTTCTTTCACTTCTTCGCGATCTAAGCCAGAAAACTCATACAATTTTGATATCTTGATTGTTTCAAGTTTATCAGGATCGTGAATATTTACAATTACCATCATGTCGTTGACGCTGGCTATGCCGTTTTTAACCCGTCCAACCCCAATGCGACCCAAATAGCTGCTATAATCGATATTATAAATAAGTATCTGAGCATTTGACGCAGGGTCACCAGTTGGTGCTGGAATATGATCTATCAATGTATCAAACAGAGGGGCCATACCATTTCCTTCGTCAAACGGATCTTTTGATGCCCATCCTTTTTTCGCAGAAGCAAATACAAACGGGGAATCTAGCTGAGACTCAGATGCTTCCAGCTCCATAAGCAATTCCAAAACTTCGTCTACCACTTCGTTAGGGCGTGATTCAGCCCTGTCTACTTTGTTAATACAGCAGACTATAGGTAAATCTAAATCCAAGGCATTTTTTAATACGAATTTTGTCTGTGGCATAGGTCCTTCAAAGGCATCCACTACTAACACTACGCCGTCTACTATTTTGAGTACCCTCTCCACTTCGCCGCCAAAATCTGCGTGACCTGGCGTATCTACAATATTGATCTTTGTGTCCTTATAAAATACAGAAGTATTTTTGGCCAAAATAGTTATACCACGCTCCCGCTCTAAATCGCCGGAGTCCATAACCCGCTCGGCCACTTCCTGGTTTTCGCGGAAGGCACCACTTTGCCAAAGGAGCTGGTCTACTAGGGTTGTCTTGCCATGATCAACGTGAGCTATTATTGCTATATTTCTAATATTTTTGCTGGCTGTCATTAAAATACCTGCTTTCTGTTTTGTAGAAACTACTATACAGTGATGAAAGGATTTTTTCAATAGGAAAAAGGCTAACCTAGTTACAGTCAGCCTTTTATTTGATGCTGCTCAAAGGATATCTCCCAAACATCTGCGTATGTAGCTAAAGGACAATCAGATAAGATACACATAAGAAGAAAACATTCATAAGGATTAGCAACATATAATTCGCCCATCGTGCATTCTTCTAGAATTTTATTTGTGCTGTCAATAAAAGCAATATATCGGCCCTTGTTATTCTGAGCGTATTTTTCATCCTGTGAGAAGAGAAAAAAGTTTAGCGTGATCAAATCGAAGCGATCAACTGCAAGCGATTTTGATAAAATCTTTGAAATATGCTGACGGCTGAATCGCTTGTTATTAAAGTACTTCGCGAGCTTTGATGCAGATATTTTTTCTAGATTTCCATTGCCTTTGATCGGAGTACCACAACATATAACTTTTTCCACATCACTTTCAGTAATGTCTTCCGGGGTCCAAAATTTGCTGGAATGTCGCTCCAGCTCATCCGCATTATAAAAATCGGCAATTCGACTCTTACTCGATGCATACAATTCGGAGAACCATTGCCCTGCAGTCGTACTGATGGTACAGGTTGGGCTGCCATTTTTGAACCTTGCCAAATACCTCAGAAGTGTTTCATCGTTCTTTATCCCTTTTATAGTGTCACGTACACCTATTGTCCTATCTTCATAAACCGCGTGATCGAATGCTGCAGTCAGTTCATTGTATTGATGCTTCAGCATAACCATCTTGGGGTATTTATAACTATTTTTGTAACAATACCAATATATTATTTCTGTCGGATCTTTGAAGTTAAAATCCTGCTCACGCAATGCCTTTGTTAAGAACTCGGTAACATCTTCTACACTCATATTCAAACCGAATCCTAACAGAAAAACAATAGAACGGTTAACGGAAGCCTGTGTCAGCCAGTTTTTCGATAGCGCACTTATTTTAGCCGAGGTTTCTGCAAAGGATTTTGGTGTATTGTTTTCATCAAATGAATCAATGATAATATGCTGGTACTCTCGAACAGCTATATCATCATAATTCCCGGACATCCCAGCTTTCAGGTAGATATATCTCTTTAGATAGTCGCCAAAGAGGATTAATCTTATTTTGCTTATTAAATGTTGAAATATGGTTTCAGCGTCTTTGTCATGAAACGTTGCCAAGTCTACTGCATCGAAAAATGCATCTTCAGATCTTTTGGTAAAATCAAGAGAGTTTATTACAGTTTGATTAAACTCATCAATCGTATTGAAGTCCAATTGTTCTCTTATATCATCACGCCCTACTAGAGACTAGACACTAGAAATTAGAAACTAGAAAAACCCTAAGCCCTGAGTTTCAATTCAAAGTCTGGGAATAGATCTAGTTTCTAGCTTATAGAAATCGTCTTTGTTTATGTATTTCACACACTATAATAGTGATGTTGTCGTTACCGCCCGACTTAATCGCCCTACACATAAGTCTTTGTGCGCAATCCAAAATGCGGGTATCCTCCGAAAGTATATCTGAAATCACATCATCAGTGACCATATCAGACAGTCCATCAGAGCAAATCAGATATTTATCTCGGCTTTCGTATTTTCCTTTCGAGATATATGGTTCAATTATAAATTCCGTTTCAGGTATGCCCAAGCTCTGTGTTAGCGGCGCTTTCCTTCTGCCAATAATGGTTTCACTGTGATCATACGAGATTTGCACAAGCTCATTCTCGCTAAATTGATATACTCGGCTATCACCGATATTGCAGACATAAATATATTTCTTGCCAAACATCAATATTGCGGCAGTAGATCCTGAGCTTTTTAGATGTTGCTGCTCTGTATGTCTGCATATTGCATTGTTCATATAAGAACATGTGTTTAAGAGAAACTGCTTAGTGTTGTCTTTTTGACTTTCTGAATAAGCAGCATCAAAGCGGTTTGCTGCGATAAAAGCGGCAACTTCACCTTGATCTTCCCCACCTATACCATCAAAAACCGCAAATGCCGGAAAAGTTTTTGATTCGGCCATCCCAGTAATAGGTTCAGTTAATCCATCATTCGTACTATTAAGAAACTTACCCAGGCACCAGAAGTTATCTTGATTATCCTTGCGTACAAGACCTTTGCAACATAACACAGCATACTCAATACTATAGTTCATAAAGGATCCGGCGAGGAAACCGCTACCCTTCAGGGTAGTGGAGGAATCGCCGTCCATCCCTTCGCTAATTATTTCACTCCCAAAATTTACGTTGTACATACCAGGGTGGCCACGTAAGGGCTACCCTGATCTCATCCTGCGCAATCAACTTTTAATTATTGCACCCTATGTAGTTGGCTCTTTTTCTCTGGGCATATGTTTCGCAATCAAGTCATCAATTGGCCCTAAACCTATCGTTTCACGCTTAAGTGCTTTAACACCTAACAAAAGCAATAGAACCATTTGGAGAATTCTAAACACTGCAACTATAAATGAAAAAATTCCAGTAAAAATTCCAAATATCGCTCCGAGAATAAAACCTCCCATCATAGCGAAGCCAGCCGGAATAAATCCGATAGCTGTGGTAACAAGAGAGAAAAGAATTAAAACAGCTAATGCTTTTACTGCAGACGTCCTTAACCATCTATTCGATTCAAACAACAAAACGTATCCTGTGAGCAATACCACAGGAACCCATAAACTGAGTATAGCTAGGAAAAAAATCGCTGCAGCCAATAGACAGTCTGAGATACCTAACCTAGTCATTTTCATAGTATTTGTTTTCAAATAAATCACCCCATATTATAAGTTAAATTTGTGATTCGAGAGACGAACTAGATATTAGATACTAGAAAAACCCTAAGCCCAAGTTTCAATCCAAAGTCTGGGAGTAGATCTAGTTTCTAGTCTCCAATGTAGCATTTACAAAACGTATGTAATCATATCTAAACAGGCCTGCGCCACCTAAGGGCGTCCCCCTACCTCTTACTATAATATACATATTCGTAACACCTGAAACGTCTAGTTCAACAGACACAGGAGCCATACTAATATTAAAGTCTTCAATAGTTTTCACAGGTTCTATGCTATCATCAAATGAGATTTCAATTTTGAACTCAAATCTTTCATCTTGCTCCATTGGAACAGCTATTTCAGCAAAAAAAGCTGTGTAATCGCTGGCCAAATTATATGTGGCATATGCAAATGAATGCTCAAAATAACCCCCACTTGTAGATGGATCGAAAGTAAATGATTGATGATAGCGATGTCCTGAAGAACCTATAAAAAGTTGCTCACTAGTCCGATACCGATTTGAAGCAATTACCTCAATCGTTGACAAACAAACACCATTTGAATCTAAATCATCGTCCTGTACTTCTAATAGTTCATCATCCAGAATACTTTCCGTTGGCAATGGCATTGGTGTCTCTGTTGGCAATGGAGTTGGCGTATTTGGAGGTGCTTCCACAACCATCTGCATAACATCGTCATGGGCACTCCCATCTGATATCTCAGTCATAGATACCACTGGGTCGAGAATCCATGCGTAAATGTCATCTTGGTCATTTGCAGCTCGGACACCTATTCGGATTCCATCAAATTCTGAGACATTGAGATTTCTCACACTTACTATCTGCTCAGGAGGAATCGTTCTTTCCCATATAATCGCTCCTCCGGATTGCCCACCCTCAATACGTATTAATGAACCACCATTTCCTGCGACGCCGACATCAAAAGAAAGATATGAGTAAGAATCACTCCATCTTAACCCAGTATTTCTGATGAGTGAGCCAACCGACATTCTGAGGCCATTCGTATAAGTGCTATTAGTATTACCAGTAGCATCGATTTTTCTGGGTAAAAGATTCGTGTCTACTACCCATGAAGCGCTGTTGGTGGAAAGCCGAGAGACATCCATCAATCTCATTCCTTGAACCTCAGGGTTGCTGACAACACCCTCTGCTTCAGGACGTTGCTCAAGAGTATAACTTTCGTTACCACTCAATGTGTATCCATCAATAACATCACGCTGATTCACAATAAATCCGACAATTACCCCAGCGATAATAAAAAACAAGCAAATAGGGACCAGAACTCTTTTTGCTTTGGATTTCTTCCTTTTGCCAAATGAAGCGGTACGCTCGTTCCTTTTGTTTTCCCTAGGATGTGCCTTTAATGGCTGAGCCACTTGTGGAGAGCGGCGCACTGTTGTTGTCTCATCGAGTTTTTGACGTGGGGCTCGAGCAGGCATATCCCCTTTTGCAGCTCCTAATGCCTCTCTAAAATCATATGGCGTTTGAAAACGCTCAGAAGGTTCAAATGCGCAAGCTTTATGAATAATCTGTGCCATATGTGGACTAGCATTCACCGGTGCCGGGAGGGCTTCCCCATTTAAGCGGCGGTCAATAGCAATCTTGCGATCTTGATATTGAATAAGCTGTGAGTAGGGGTCAAGGAATGGCATCCTATTGTTGTTAAGCAACTTATAAAGCACTAACCCCAAAGAATATATATCCACTGTTGCGTCATAACGCCTAGATGCCACGACTTCTGGTGCCATGTAGTTATATGTACCTTTTTGAGACAAAGAACCGCCAGCTATTTCCATTTCGCGGGCAATTCCGAAATCGCCTACTTTAAAATCCCCGAAAGGAGAAACAAAAATGTTTTCCGGTTTGATGTCCCGATGTATAATGTTAAGCTGAGAGCATAAATACAGCGCGGCGCAAACATCCTGCCCTACTTTTATAACCTCCGCCTCAGACAGTTGCTTATCAGCTATATAGGAGTTAAGAGGTGTTAGCAGTTCCATGCGGATAAAGATGTCCCAGCCAATACCATCTGTTTTTTCCAGCACCTTATAATCTTCCACGCTAACGACATTGGTGTTGCCTTTCATAGACTCCATCAACTTAATTTCATTAACGCAATCTGTAACTATGCCCTCAAAATAGGAGCGTGTTCCGTTTTCGCTCAAGCCTTCTGCTCGCATAGATTCCAGCTCCGCGCTGTTTTGAGGTATGGATATGACTTTTACAGCAGCATAGGAAATTAATGTATGTTCTGTCCGTACTACCTTGTATACTTTGCCAAAAGAGCCCTCGCCCAGCTGTTCTACAACCTCCCATTTCGGCCAAACATAGCTCAGTTTTTCTATGCTCACTTTTGTTCACCTCCGAAATTACTCAATACTACCACTTCCAATTATTGTAATATAGCGTTTCCAAAGCGTATACTTTCGAAGCCTGGAACTTCCCCTCTTCCTCTTCCTCGTACTATAATATACATATTGGTAACTCCTGTAACATCTAGTTCAACAGGCACTGTGGCCATTGCAACATTAAAGTCTTCAATAGTTATCACAGGTACTGGATCATCATCAAATGCGATTTCTATTAAGAATTCCAAGTTTTCATCTAGATAGATTGGGGCAACTACTTCGGCAAAGAAAGTCGTGTAACTATTACCTAGATTGAAAATGGCATATGAGAATTCCATATCAAAGTAATCCCCATCTGCTCTTGCAGAAAATTCAAATGATTCATGATAGCGATGTCCAGTAGCACTTATAAACAGTTGATCACTAACCCGATAATTATTTGAATTAATCACCTCAGCAGTTGACAAGCTACTACCATTTAAAGCCAAAATATCACTGTTCTCTGCCAGTTCGTCATTCGAAATAGCTTCTGTTGGCAGCGGCGTTGGTGTATTCGTTGGTAGTGGTGTTGGTGTGTTTGTAGGCAATGGTGCTTCTTCCAATACAAACTCTATAATATCATCATGAGCACTTATACCTGATGCTCCAGCAGCAAATATCATAGGGTCGAGCATCCAGACAATGGTGTCTCTGTGGTTGGTTGCAAGGCTGGAATGTATGAAGATTCTATCAAATTCCGAGACATTAAGGTTCAAACTTACTATCTGCCCAGGAGGAATGGTTCTTCCTCCCCATATGATCGCTCTTTCTCCATCCGTGCGCCTTCTGCCGTCTATTTGTACAGTTGCACCACCATTTCCTGTCACGCCTAAATCAAAAGAAATATATGAGTAAGGATCATTCCAGATTATAGTAGCAGGTGAAGTAGTACCTGCTACTTGTATTCTGAGGCCATGCGAATAAGTGCTATTGGCATTACTATGTTCATCGATTTTTCTGGGCAAAAGACTCTCGTGTACCCAACTGCGTGCTGTAGTAGGGCTATGAAGACGAGAGACATCCATCAACCTAAGGCCATGAACCTCAGGGATGTCAACACTTTCATTTTCAGTATGTTCAACAGTATCTACATCATGTAATAATTCGATATCATTCGATGAATTATCATCAATATCCTCTTCAGTCATAAATTCGTTGACATTCGATGTATCATCATCGCGCTGATTTATAACAAATCCAAGAACAATCGCAGTAATAATAAAAAGCAAGCAAATGGGGACTAAAACTATTTTATTTCTGGGTTTCTTCTTTTTTGTGCTACGCTCATTCCTTCTGTTTTCCTCAGAAGATGACTTTGAGGAATGTAACTCTTTCGGAGCCTGGCGTACTACTGCTGTCTCATCGTAATTCGGAAGTGGGATATGGTTAGGATTTAACTCCACTTTTATTTGCATCAAAGCTTCTCGAAAATCAAATGGCGTTTGAAAGCGTTCTGAAGGGTTGAACGCACAAGCTTTATGAATAACTTCTGCCATATAAGGGCTTGCATTCACTGGCGCCGGAAGCGTCTCCCCGCTTAAACGTCGATCAATAGCATTCTTTCGATCTTGATATTGAATAAGCTGTGTATGGGGGTCGAGAAAAGGCATCCTATTATTGTTAAGCAACCTGTAAAGTACCAGCCCTAAAGAATATATATCCACTGTTGCGTCGTAACATTTAGAGGTTACGACTTCCGGGGCCATATAGTTATATGTACCTTTTTGTGACAAAGAATCACTGGCTTTTTCCAGTTTGCGAGCAATTCCGAAATCTCCTACTTTGAAATCCCCAAATGAGGATACAAAAATGTTTTCTAGTTTGATATCTCGGTGGATGATATTTAACTGATTGCATAAATGCAGTGCTGCGCAAACATCCTGTCCTATTTTTCTAACATCTGCTTCTGTCAACTGTTTATCAGCTATATAAGAGTTAAGCGGAGTCAGAATCTCCATACGGATGAATATCTCCCAGCCTATTCCTTCCTTTTTTTCTATTACTTTATAATCTTCCACGCTAACAACATTTGTGTTGCCTTTCATGGATTCCATAAGCCTTATTTCATTCACGCAATCTGTAACAATGCCCTCAAAATAAGAGCGCGTTCCTTTTTCGCCCAAGCCCTCAGCGCGCATAGATTCTAGTTCTGCGTTGTTTTGAGGTATGGAAATGACTTTTACAGCAGCATAGGAAATTAATGTATGTTCTGTTCGTACCATCTTATATACCTTGCCGAAAGAACCCTCGCCTAGTTGTTCTACAAGCTTCCATTTCGGCCAAACATGGTTCAAATTTTCTACGCTCACTTTTGTTCCCCTTTAATTACTGTATTTTACAATTATATTTTATTTTTCACCAAACTTGTATTTTGGATTTTACTGTATACATTTACAGGTTTACCTATGAGCGTTTCGAAAGACAGTTTATTACACACACCCCAAAAAATCTCCATTAACACGTTAATATTTACAATTGACTAAACTAATTTGTTATATTATGCAGGATAAACAGCATAAAAGTCAACTATCAGAAATCGCCATGCACCCCTAGCTCTGCATTACCAAAACGTATGCTATCAAGGGAACCCGTCGCTCCCTCTCGCCCACGTCCTCTTACAATAATATACATATTAGTAACTCCCGAAACGTCTAGCTCAACAGGCACAGTGGCCATGCTAACATTAAAACCTTCAATAGTTATCACGGGTTCTTCTGTATCAAATGCAATTTCAACTAAGAATTCTAAGTTTTCATCGAGATTGATTGGAGCAACTACTTCGGCAAAAAAAGCTGTGTAATTACCATCTAGATTAAAAATGGCATACGCATATGTGTTATCAAAATAATCACCAAAAGCACTAACTGAGAACTCAAACGATTCATGATAGCGATGTCCTGAAGAACTTATAAAAAGCTGATCACTAGCCCGATAATGATTTGAACTAATTACCTCAACCGTTGACAAGCTAACTCCGTTTGATTCCAAAATAGTGTTGTACTCTTCGGCTTGTTCGTTCGGAGTAGCTTCTGTTGGCTGTGGTATCGGTGTGTTCGTTGGCTGCTGTGTTGGTGTGTTAGTTGGCATCGGTGCTTCTAACACCCCTAGAACACCGTCCTGGGCACTTCCACCTGATACTTCAGCCATAGAAAGCATTGGGTCGAGAATCCAGGCGTTAATGTCTTGGTCATTTGCAGAGCGGACAAGTATTCGAATTCCTCCACCAGATTCATAGACATTAAGGTTTCGTACGCTTACTATCTGCCCAGGAGGAATCGTTCTTCGCTCCCATATTATAGTACTTGGAGAGTCTACACTTTCTATGTAAATTATTGCGCCACCATTTCCTGCCACACCTACATCAAAAGAAAGATATGAGTAAGCATCATTCCAGTTTAACCGAATATTTCTAAATCCTCCTGGTCTTGGCGACATTTTGAGACCAGTCGTATAAGTGCTTTTAGCATTCCCAAGCTCATCAATTTTTCTGGGCAAAAGATCCGTTTCCACTATCCACTCAGCATTAGCGTGGTTTCCGCCAAAACGAGAGACATCTATCAACCTAACTCCTTGAACCTCGCCATTTGACGAACCATTACCGTTATATTGATAAATGACAAATCCAGCGATAACCCCAGCAACAACAAGAAGCAAGCAAATAGTAATTAAAATTCTGATGGCTTTTGATTCCTTCTTTTTGCAATATGAGGCAGTACGTTCATTCCTTTTGTTTTCCTTATTTTCTACGCTCACTTTCGTTCACCCCCGAAATTTTTATGATTTTTTCGCATAGCTCACGTTAGGCATTTGGAAAAAACAAACTGACCAATCCAATGGTCTTTTTGGCGCGCTGCTTCGTCGG
>Ga0123355_10005648_pt1 | contig 18363 bp, 15 predicted proteins | sample TergutEmb28metaG_3_FD_89872 | JGI IMG/M metagenome (GOLD analysis project Ga0123355, IMG submission 89872) | Embiratermes neotenicus P1 segment gut microbial communities from Petit-Saut dam, French Guiana - Emb289 P1 | ecosystem: Host-associated > Arthropoda: Insects > Digestive system > Gut ... | reverse complement strand
TTAGACCGGCGCGGAAGACGAGACGGCCGATTCTACCGAATCCGTTGATCGCAATTTTGATACCCATACCTTAAAAACCTCCATCGTAAATCATAATTCTATTTTGCTGACAATTTCATACTAATTCCAAATAAAAACATGACTTTATGTTTTTATATTGGAACTTAATATAGACGTGTTATTGCGCGTTTTTTGCGCAATGGCCAGCCCCCAATGCGGGCGTTTCCTGGATGCTCTTTATCCAGGAATCGTATTACAATCTTTATTATACTGTAAAAATGCCGAAAATAAAAGGGCTCTTTTGAAATTTTGTGTCGTGTAAAGTGCCAAACTAATGTGGGTTCTCTGGGCGAAAACATAGACATATTTGCGTGGAGGCGTCGAATGCCGTAAAAAACGGATCAGATTTGCGGATTATCTACAAAATTCGCTATTTTTCGTTGCTTTCCCCCAACGGGTTTGATATGATAGAGACGGAAAATTTTTACACGAAATATATCTGTGAATTATGCCAAAATGAAGATCAGACAGCGTAGAGATGAAACGAGGTGTACCCGATGGACCACAAGCATATTGCGCAGCTATTTTTATTGCAGCGGGATGTCACGATTGGCGTAAAAGACGGTATCTTGGTATTTATAAACGCCGCGGGAAAGCGGCGCTATCCCCACGTAGAACCGGGGATGGCCGCCGAGACACTGCTTCCGGAACCCGTTTTGACCATGGAGGAGGAGCCCTTTGCCTGCAGTGTCCAGATCGGAGAAGAACCCTGCACCGTATTGGGTACCCGGGTCGAGGACATACAGGTCTACACCCTGCTCCCCCAATCCGGCCCCACGGCGGAGGAATCCCAGCTCTCGGAGAACTTTTGCAGCGCCATGCGGCGCACGTTGACGATCCTGAACATGGCCACAAAGCAGTTGGTCCCCGCTATGGACGAACTGGAGGCGGGCCAGCAGACCAATTTGACGATTCTCAACCAGAGCTATTACCGACTGGAACGGCTGTGCGATAACATCGACCATTTCTTCCGCCTCCAAGACGGGCGGGAACGCCTGTACCTGGAGGATACGGATCTGGTCCTATTCTGCCGGGAACTGATCCAATCGGCGGCCCACTTCGCCCGAGACATGGGACTCACCATCCAGGTCAAGACGGATCTGGACTACCTCGTCACGGCCATTGATCGCCAAAAAGTGCATAAATTGTTGCTCAATCTGATCGCCAACAGTATCATGAGCATGGAGCAGAAGGGGCATCTGACATTAGAACTGACCCGCCGGGGAGAAAATGCGGCCATCGCCTTAAAAGATACCGGCACCGGGATCCCGCCGGAGGACATGCCCCACATTTTCGAGCGCTACAAAAAAGAGCGGCGGGATACGGACATCTGCGCCGGGGTGGGCCTGGGGATCGCGATTTCAGGCTCTATCGCCCGCCTCCACGGCGGCACGTTACTCCTGAGCAGCAGAGAGGGCCAGGGGACGGCGGTGCTGATCAACCTCCCCATCCGCCCGACTGGCGGCGACGGACACCTCACAGAGACCCCCCTGCGCTACGGCGAGGGAGACGGCGGAATCCACACCCTCCTCATGGAACTCTCCGACGTACTGGACCACGAGGCGTTTTGTGAGTTGTATATGGAATAGGCGAGACAAAAAATCTCTCCGTAGAGCGGAGAGATTTTTTTACGGAGAGCGTGTGTAAAAAAACTTGAATTTCAATTGGGAACAAACTGTACTGCCCAATCGTCTAAGTAGACAGATGCGCATTATATCAGAATCGCAAGACACAAGAAACGAGGTTAAAACATGTTTGCTTTCAAGAAAATATCTCTGCTATTACTGGCCTTGTTGCTCGTCCTGTCATTGGCCGCCTGTGCAGACGGCGAACCCGCAGACGAGCCAATCGAAGAACCCCCAGTCGAAACCCCCGGCGACGAAGACGACGGATACGCCATTCCCGTCCCCCCCATTGGAGACCTGGAAGACGAAGATGATACGGATTGGTCACTGTACCCCGTTATTATAGACGGTGTCGGCGTCCCAGGCGCAAGCCTTGAGACCGTAGGGGACGAAATCTTCCCCACCCACGTCTCCCTCATGGCGCTAGAGCGCGGGCTGAACATAGACGTGTTCTGGAATCTGCAGACGGATGAAGTTTTCTTCCCCGGCCTAAATGGAAATATCCACTTCTTTGCGGGCTCCGCCGACTTTGACGTAGACGGCGAAACCATCACCTTAGACCAGGAATCTCTGCGGATCGGCGACGAAATCTACGTGCCCATCCCGTTCTTCCGAGACGTGTTCGGCGCGGGCAGCGCATATTTCTCCGGCGGCCATGTCTTCATCCACACCGAAGGCGGAGATATGGAGTAAGAATGTCCAGCTGAAAGCCAAAATCCCTCAAGGCTATGCGCCTTGAGGGATTTTATTAGATTTGGGTGACGAATGAGAGCCTACCGCCCCCTGGAGACCATGATGTCGTCTGGCCTCGCATCCGGTCGGCTAAAAATCGACCAGTCAATGTGCTCCAAAATCGCGGTCCAGGCCAGATAGCCGCTGTCCAGCCGCTCAAACGTAGTGGAGTGGGTGGCCTCTTGCAGATACAGGTAATACCATGCGTTGGGATTTGCTTTGTCCGGCCAGCGGTGGCGCTCGTAGAGCAGTGCGTCAACGGATTCCGGTACCCGGTCTAACATCCGCAAGACAATCGCCGCCAGCTCTGCACGGGTCAGCAGGTCATCGGGTCTAAAGGTGCCGTCGCCGGAACCCTCCACCCAGCCGAAGTCGGCCAGGGTGTTAATGTAGTCCTCCGCCCAGTGTCCGGCGATGTCGGTGAACGCGACCTCGGCCTGCTCCTGTGCTTCAAAGAATCGTGCGACAATCGTGGCGGCCTCCGCACGGGTGATCTCTTGATGGGGACGGAATGTACCGTCAGGCAGGCCTTGGATCACACCCGCATTTGTTATTGTGGATACCTCGTTGTTAAACCAGTCGCCGCTGTCCACATCGGGGAATGGGTTCTCCTGGCTCCACAGTTCGATTCTGGCCTCATCGCTGAGCAGGCGGAAGAACACCGCTGCTACCTCGGCACGGATGATGTTGTCATCGGGATAGATGTTCCCGCTGGGCCGGCCGATCATGAATGAGTTGTGATACTGTGAAAACGGGCCGTTGCCGTTACCGTTACCGTTGCCGTTACCCGGCGGCGACTGTATCCGCCACTGGGCGGTAAAGGTCCTGTCTTCTGTGACATTGTTAAGATTGAGCCCGGGAGACCAACCGGTGAAAATAAAGCCGGGACGGAGTGGGTTTGCGCTCAGCGGCGTTGCGTTTTGGCCGTGGGGCACCGTTTGCACCAAGAGCGCTTGATTGCCGCCATACACCCCGCCGTTTAGGTTAAAGGTCACTGTATGGTCATTGACGCCAGGCGTCCACTGGGCAAACAGCGTTATATCACCATCTATAATGATTTCACTTCCCACAGCGTAAGATGTGCCGCTTCCGTCGGCAGCCGTGTTCCAGCCTGCAAAAATGTAGCCGGAAGGTGCAGTAATATTGTTTGCAGCCGGGGGCGCAAGTACCACATGCACAGAGTCCTCTCTAATCCAGGCGTCAACAGAGTCGCCAACAAGGTGAGGCCCGCCTGTACCACCGTTGGCGTTGTAGGCAAGTTCAAATAGACCAATGATATAGTCATCGGGGTCAAGATCACGAGGCAAATAGTTTATATCATAATTGTTAAGAACGTGGATAAACGCACCGGAATCTCCAATAATGCTGGAACGGTAAAATTGAATATTAGCTGGCGGGGGTTCTGGTGGCTCAATAGCATGTCTGGCAGTGTTTCTATAAAAAATGGTAGTGGGCGCAGTGCTTATTCTTAGGTCGTAAGGATTAGCTACCCAAATGCCGCCGCCATCTCCGCCGGTTGTGTTTCTGCTGATTGTGCCGTTATGCATGATAAAAGATGCGTTTCCGAACATACCATTGAACACAGCTACGCCGCCACCGCCAACAATGCCAGCAATGGGAAAGCCAACAAAACCTTCAGCCGTATTGCGCGTAATTGTGCCATTGTTCATAGTAACTATGCCGCCGTTACTTGCAGACACGCCGCCGCCGACTGTAGCATTATTATCACTGATTGTGCCGCCGTTCATAGTAAAGACACCGGGGCCTGCCCAATGATCGGAAGCACCAAGTGCCGCCACACCACCACCCATCATTGAGGCTTCGTTCTCACGAATAAGGCCGCCTTCCATAGTAAATGTACCGCCAATTTCTACAGCTACACCAGCACCGTCTAAAGCTGTGTTTTTGCTGATTTCTCCTCCATGCATGGTGAAGGTGCCAAAATATACCTCTATGCCTCCGCCACTGGTATTGGCTCGATTATAACTAATTGTGCCGCCATACATAGTGCCGGTGCCGGCTAACAGTATGCCGCCACCCCACGCGCCCAAACTAGCATTATTGTAAATTAGGCCATCGGTCATAACAAATTCGCCGCCGACGAAAACGTCCACACCGCCGCCGGCGCTAGACCAAGCATTCCCTCTGATTGTGCCGCCATTTAGGTGAAACGAACCACCATTCTGCACACGCACACCGCCACCTGCAGCAGCGCTACTGCCGCCGTCTAAAATAGCATTTTCTAAGGTCAGTGCGCCATATACCATAAAATGCCGCTCTGTATCCTGTTGCTCAAGGCGAAACGGCCCGCCCGGCCCGCTGGTAATTGTGATATCAGCTCCCAGCGGGATAGTAATAGCAGGAAATGCATCAACTATATCAGCCGCAAGTTCGATAACCGGTGTACCGAGTGCGACCTCTGCCGCCAATCCGGCTGCATCAAATACAGGAGCGCCAAGCGGTACAATATCTATCCCCTCCCCCAAAGCAACCGTCGGCACTAAGGTAAGTAGTAGACAGAGCACCAGCAATAGGCTAAGTATGCGTTTCATTTTTGTTTTCATGCATTAAAACCTCTCTCAATTAATTAAGCAAATAATTATTTTACTATCAATATGTTAACATAAAAGATTCGTTCCGTCAACTATTTTGGAATTTTGTAGCAAAACAGAAATATTTACCGAAAAGACAAACAATATAGTCAAACCACTGGAACAATGCGTTAGGCTTAGTGAAGATTTTTTGCGTCGAGCAAGGCCGACGGCGCAGGCGGGCTGGCACCCGGCAAGGAGGAGAACGCCAACACGACACAAAAAAGACCGTTAAGGCAACAAAAAACACCCCGCCCAGTGGCTGGGCGTTCTGCCCTTACCCTCCTTTAGAAAAGGAGATGGCAGATGCCGCCTTTTGGCATCTGACGGAGGATTTGACCTTGGCAGTTGTCTTTTCACAAAAAAATCCCTCCGCTTTGCGGAGAGATTTTCGCATATCTCACACCCTACCCCATCAACAGATACATAACCGCCTTCTGGGCGTGGAGCCGGTTCTCCGCCTCGTCGAAGATCTCCTGGGCGTGGGCCTCGAAGACGGATTCGGTGATCTCCTGGCCTTTTTTGGCGGGGAGACAGTGCTGCACCATACAGCCGGGAGCGGTGAGGGCCATAAGTTCGTCGTTGATCTGATAGCCCGCGAAGGCGATCTTCCGCTTCTCCGCCTCCTCTTCCTGGCCCATGCTGGCCCACACGTCGGTGATGATGACATCGGCACCGGCGGCGGCGGCTTTGGGGTCTGTGGTGAGGGTGAACTTGGCGTCCGTGACCGCGGCGGCAAACGCCAGGGCCTCCTCATGGGGCCCGTAGCCCTCGGGACAGGCGACAGAGACGTCCAACCCGCACTTGAGGCCGCCTACGATGAGGGAGTTTGCCATATTGTTGCCGTCGCCGATATAGCAGAGCTTCAGCCCCGCCAGATGGGTCTTATACTCCCGGATGGTCATGAGGTCCGCCAGCACCTGACAGGGGTGGTACCGATCCGTCAGGCCGTTGATGACGGGGATATCGGCGTAGTGGGCCAACTCCTCCACGGTCTCGTGGGCGTAGGTGCGGATCATGATCCCGTCACAGTAGCGGGCCAGGGTGCGGGCGGTGTCGGCGATGGGTTCGCCCCGGCCCATCTGGCTGGCGGAACTGGAGAGAAACAGGGCGTGACCGCCCAACTGAAACATCCCCACCTCAAAAGAGACCCGTGTCCGGGTGGAGCTCTTCTCAAAGATCATGGCCAGGGTCTTGCCCCGGGGAAAGGAGTGGGGAATCCCATTTTTCTGTTCGTACTTGAGCTGATCCGCGATATTTAGAATTTCTTCAATTTCCTCCCGGGAGTAGTCCAACAGTTTCAATAAGTCTTTTTGCATGGTGTAGTATCCTCCTATGGGCCTCTTATGGGCCGTCTATTTACCTCTTATACCCGGGCTATAACCGGCTTATTTTTGCAATACAGACTGTAATATTGCAAGCCCTGCGTCAATCTCCTCACAGGTGATGGTCAGGGGGGGCAAAAACCGCAAAGTATCACTCCCGGCGGTGAGGGCCAGGAGACCCCCATCGTTCAACTTTTCCGCCAACGCCCTGTGACCGATCTCCCGGAGGGTAACCCCCAGCATGAGCCCGGCCCCCCGGACCCCCGCCACATAGGGACTGTCCATCTCCAGGATTTTACCCTGGATATACCGCCCCTTTTCCACGACCTCCGCCAAGACTTCGTCGGTGAGAATATCCAGCACCGCAGCGGCGGCGGCGGCGCCCATAGGGTTGCCCCCAAAGGTGGTGGCATGGGTACCGGGACCTAAGACCCCGCCGCATTTCTCATTGACCAAAAATCCCCCCAAGGGCAATCCGCCGGCGATGCCTTTGGCAAAGCTGACGGCATCGGGGGCGATATCATATTGCTGAAAAGCGAACAAGGTTCCGGTGCGCCCAATTCCCGTTTGGACTTCGTCAATGAGCAGGAGTAAATCCCGCTCTTTGCAGAGCGCGGCAATCTCTTGGACGAAGGATTTTTCCAGAGGCAATACCCCGCCCTCGCCCTGAATCAGCTCAATCAAGACAGCGCAGGTATCGCTCTCACAGGCAGCTTTTACACTGTCCAACTCCCCCGCCAGTGCGTGGCGAAACCCTGGAGTAAACGGGAAGAAATGGTTGTGAAACACGTCCTGCCCCGTGGCCGCCAGAGTGGTGATCGTCCGGCCGTGAAAAGACTGCATCAGGGTGACCACAGTGCCTCGATCCGGACCGTATTTATCGTGGCTGTACTTGCGGGCCAATTTGATCAAGCCCTCATTGCTCTCGGCGCCGGAGTTGGCGAAGAAGACCTTATCCATCCCCGTGCGGGTACAAAGGGTCTCCGCCAACCGGACAGCGGGGGCGGAGTAGTAGAGGTTGGAGATATGCCCCAATTTCATCGCCTGTTCGGTGATGGCCTGTACCCAGGCCTCGTTCCCGTAACCGATGGAATTGACCCCGATGCCGGAGGCAAAATCGATGTACGCCTTGCCGTCAAAGTCATAGAGCGTGGCACCTTTCCCGTGAGAGATGGCGACAGGGAACCGGGCGTAGGTGTCCATGATATATTTGCTATGGGATTGGATCAAGTCTTGATTTGTCAAGATATTTCCCTCCTTGACTTTTATTATGGCAAGATTATCGTCCCGGCGCCCTCGTCTGTCAGCACCTCCACCAAGATGGAGTGGGGGATACGGCCGTCCAAGATTAGAGCGTCCGACACGCCCTGGCGGACGGATTCCACACAACAGCCTAATTTGGGGATCATACCGCCAGAGATGATGCCGTCTTTAATGAGGCCGGGAATTTGACTCACGTGGACTTCTGGCAAGAGACTGTCCTCGTCTTTGGGATCCCGGAGCAGACCCCGCACGTCGGTGAGCAGAATGAGCTTTGCCGCCTTGAGCGCAATAGCCAGCTTGCTGGCGGCAGTATCGGCGTTGATATTGTAGGCGGAGGGGCCGTCGATCCCCTGGGCCACGGTGGAGACCACGGGGAGATAGCCGTTTTCCAACGCGTCGATCACAGGCCGGGGGTCCACATCGGTGATCTCGCCCACCAATCCCAGATCTTGGCCGTCGGGCCGTTCCAATCTTTTCGCCCGGATCATGCCGCCGTCCATGCCGCAGAGGCCCAGAGCCCGGCCGCCTAATCGGCCCAGGGTGTCTACAATGTTCTTATTGACCTTGCCGCAGAGTACCATCTGCACCACGTCCATAGTCTCTTGATCCGTATAGCGCAGGCCGTCAATAAACTGGGAGACCTTGCCCAGTTTGTTTAACATATCGTTGATCTCCGGTCCGCCGCCGTGTACCACCACCAGGCGGACACCCACAAGGCCCAGGAGGACCAGGTCGCTCATAACGGCCTCGAACAACTCCGGCGCGATCATGGCGTTGCCGCCGTATTTGACGACGATGGTCTTGCCGTTGTACTTTTGAATATAGGGCAGGGCCTCAGCCAGAATTGCAGCCCGCTCTAGGTGCTTGTCATTCATGTGTTCATTCCCCCTAAGTCCGATATGCGCCGTTGATCTGCACGTAGTCGTAGGTCAAATCACAGCCCCAACAGGTACTGGACGCGTCTCCCGCGGCCATGTCCACCCGGATTTCGATCTCGTGGGGGGTGAGGACTTGGAGTGCCAACGCCTCGTCGAAAGACAGGCCCCGGCCGTGCTCACATACCAGAACCTCCCCCGCGTCGCTGGCGAAGGATACGGAGACCCGCTCCGGATCAAAATCGGCGCCGGAGTACCCGGCGGCGCAGAGGATCCGCCCCCAGTTGGCATCTTTGCCGAAAATGGCGGCTTTCACGAGAGAGGAAGAGATCACGCTCTTGGCGATGACCGTAGCTGTCTCCACATCGGGGGCATTTTTCACCGTGCAGGTGATGAGATGGGTAGCCCCCTCCCCGTCGGCGGCGATCATCCGGGCCAGGTAGACACAGAGATCGGTGAGGGCCGCCAAAAAAGTGTGATAATCGGCGTCTTCCGTCTGGATTTCCGGGTTTTTTGCCGCGCCGTTTGCGAGAATCAGGCCAAAATCGTTGGTAGAGGAGTCCCCGTCTACGGAGATCCGGTTGAAACTGTGATCCACGGCGTGTTTGAACGCCTGATCTAAGAGCGCGCCATCAATGGCGGCATCCGTGGTGAGAAAACAGAGCATAGTCCCCATGTTGGGGTGGATCATCCCGCTCCCTTTGGTGATCCCGCCGATGTGGACGGTTTTACCGCCTAAAGTTACGGCCACGGCGGCTTCTTTCTGAGTCAAATCCGTGGTCATGATGGCCTTTGCGGCGGCATCGGAACCGGCGGCATCAGCAGAGAGCGCCCCACTGAGTTTGGCGATTCCCGTCTGCACCAGATCCATTTTCGGCGTCATGGAGACCCCAATCACCCCGGTGGAGGCCACGGCGACTTGATCCACGGGAATACCCAGGGATTCGGCGGTGAATGCACACATGGCCAGGGCGTTTTCCTCTCCCTGGGGCGCACAGGCGTTGGCATTGCCGCTGTTGACCACAACCGCCGTGAGCGTCCCGTCTGTCAAATGCTGTTTTGTAATATGCAAAGGCGCCGCCTTTACCACATTGCGTGTATAGACGGCGGCGGCCGTAGCGGGAACAGACGAGGCGATGATCGCCAGATCATTCCTCGCCTTTTTCAGCCCGCAGTGCAGGCCTCCCGCAGAAAATCCATACGCGGCACAGACGCCGCCGGGTATAATTTGCATGATACTGTCTCCTTTTTAAATTAACAGATAACAATGAACAATTTTGGAATCGCTTGCGGCGATGATTTTAAATCCGTCCGCCTTTGGCGGACACAAGCATTGTTATCTGTTAATTGTTCATTGTTAATTGGCTCGCCTCCGGCAGGCCCAGCATAATATTCATGTTCTGGACAGCGGCACCGGAGGCGCCTTTGCCCAGATTGTCAAATCGAGCGGTGAGCAGGGTGCGATCTCCGTCGCCGAAGACGAGGATCTCTAGGGTATTCGTCCCCACATGGGCGTTGGCCTCCATGAAGCCGGGGGCGGCCAGGGATTCCTCCGAGGCAAAATGCGGGACGGAGATGAACTGCTCCCCCTGGTAGTGGGCGGCCAAAATATCCCGCAGGTCGGAGGAGGTCAGCTCCCCTGTGAGTTGGCGCCTATGGAGCGGGATCGTCAGGGCGATCCCGGCGTAGTAGTCGTCTACGACGGGGGTAAACAGGGGCGCTTCCGTGAGGCCCGACTGGGCCAGGATCTCCGGGATGTGTTTGTGGGCGAAAGAGAGGCCATATATCCGGGGAGCGTTTAGAGCCTCTGGCCGATCTGCCGCCTGATACTGGGCGATCATGGCCTTGCCGCCGCCGGAATAGCCCGTCAGGGAAACACAGGATAAGACAGTGTCCGGGGCCAGAACTTGGGCCGCTACCAACGGAACTGTGAGGGCTAAAAATCCTGTGGAATGGCAGCCGGGGTTGGACACCCGGGCTGCGGTACGGATTTCCGATCGTCGCGTCCCGGTGAGTTCAGGGAAACCGTAGACCCAACCCGGCGCCGTCCGGTGGGCCGTGGAGGCGTCGATGACACGGGTCTTGGGATTTGCAATCAGCGCCACGGAATCTCTCGCCGCCTCGTCGGGGAGACAGAGGAAGACAAGGTCGGCGGCGTTGAGGTGTTCTCTCCGAGCGGCCTCGTCTTTGCGCAGATGGTGGGGGATGATAATCTGGTCGATATCCGTCCGGCCCGTGAGCCGTTCCTCGATCTGCAGGCCCGTTGTACCCTCACGACCGTCGATGAATACAATTGGTTTCATAGGGTGATTCCTTCCGGCAGGGAAAATAAGTACAATAGAGATAGTATATCAAAAAATGAATTATTATGCAATCATGGATTCATGATCTTTTTACATAAATTCTGCAAATGCAATCTCGATTTCCAGAGACAATATGCACGAATTTGAATAATATTCATAAAAATACGAATATTTAATAGTTATCCCACTAGGGTTATGTTCTAGTTTAGCTGAAGCCACTTGTGTTTCCCCCGCCGTAGACGGGGGAAACACATACAAACAGCTGCTTTAGGACATGACCTCTCACTAAACGTCTGGAATGCGAAGCGATCTTGTGGTATACTATATCCCATGATTGGATTATTAGTGATTGTCTACATTCTATTCGTCAGTTTGGGTATGGTGGAGCCCCTGTTGGGGGGCGCTTGGCCCTCTATGTACAGCGACATCGGGGCCGATCCCGCCGTGGCCGGGGTAATCTCCATGTTTATCGCCGGAAGCACCATTTTGGCCGGGATCGTGAACGCCCGCTTCCTGCGTCGATTTGGGGCAGGGGTGGTCTTTGCAACCAGTGTAGGCCTCATGGGAATTGCGCTTTTGGGGTTTTCCGTATCCTCCAGCTTTGTGCTGATGCTGTTATTGGCCATCCCCCTGGGGTTCGGCGTCGGACATATGGACGTAGGGGCTAACAGTTTTGTGACGGCCCACTACAAGCCCCAATACGTCAACTGGCTCCACGGGTTCTGGGCATTGGGCGCCTCTATCGGACCTGTGGTCATGGCCTTTGGACTGGTGCAATTCCAGACCTGGCGGGCCGGGTACCGCATGGTGGGCGGGGTGCATCTGGTTATGCTGATCATCGTCCTGGCTCTCTTGCCCCTGTGGCGACGGGCGTCTGCAGAAAAAACAGAGGCAGCACAGTCGGAACAGGAGACACCGGGCCTGTTGGAATTGTCCCGCTTAAAGGGGGCCAAGGCCGGCGCACTGACCTTGTTTTTTGCCGGCGGGATGGAACTGGCAACCGGACTCTGGGGGAGCACCTATCTGTAATGATCCGAGGAATTGCGCCCTATGTGGCGACCAGTTGGATGGCCATGTTCTATTTCGGACTCACCCTGGGGCGATTTTTGGGCGGATTCTTGGTCATGCGTCTAACGGACCGGCAGATGGTACGGCTGGGTCAGGGGCTCATGCTCCTGGGGATTATCATTATCGCACTTCCTTTTAATGCGTTACTCTTGCCGGGGCTTTTGCTCATGGGGTTCGGCGCATCACCCATTTTCCCCAATATCCTGTTGGGGACGCCGAGCCGTTTTGGTGTCCGGTACAACTCTGCCATGATCGGGTTTCAGATGTCTTTTGCCTATGCGGGGATCAGCTTTTTGCCGCCTATTTTCGGCGTAGTCGGCACCACTGTGGGCTATGTGTTCTTCCCCCTCTTTTTGGCGGTGCTCCTGGGCGGGATGATTACCGCCTCAACCATGCTGTACCGGCGTTTTCCAGAGCAATCGAAGTGATTGAGATATACGATGAGGAGCGTTCAATGAGAGATTATGCATTTGAAATAGAGCGCCGTGTTGCCTTTATCCGGGAGATAATACAGTCCGCCGGGGCAAAGGGAATCGTCTATGGAAACAGCGGCGGGAAAGATGCGGCCCTTGCGGGAATCCTCTGCAAGATGGCCTGTGACGATACCGTGGGGCTGATTCTGCCCTGCGGGACGAGGCAAAACTACGAGTCGGATCGGCGGGATGCGGAACTGGTCGGCGACCAGTTTGGCATCGCCACCCGGATTGTTGATCTGTCCCATGTAAAATCGGTTTTTATCCAAGCCGTTGAGGGTACGGCGGAGTTGTCTGACGCCGCCGTCGCCAACATTGCCCCCCGCCTGCGGATGACGGCCCTCTACGCCGTGGCCGCCAGCGAAGGGCGGTTGGTGGCAGGCACCAGTAATCGGAGCGAGATGTACGTGGGCTACTCCACCAAATGGGGCGACAGCGCCTATGATTTTAATCCCATTGCCGATCTCACAGTCACAGAGATTTATGAATTTTTGCGTTATTTGAATGCGCCTGCCAGTATCATGGAAAAAGCCCCATCGGGGGGGCTGTTTGAGGGGCAGACGGATGAGGCGGAGTTGGGCGTCTCCTATCGGAGCATAGACGAGTATCTGTTTACGGGTGCGGCCAACGAGGCAGAGCGGGTTATCATTGAGCGGCATCATAGGGCCAGTGTGCATAAGCGACGAATGCCGACAGTGTTTGAGGGGTAGAAAAAAGAAAATCTCCGAGACGGATGCAGGATCCGTTTCGGAGATTTTTTGTGTGGCGCAGGGACGGCAATCCGCCGCCCGCATATTGGACTGTGCATGCTATCTGCACTTTTGTTTCAGTTGTAGGAAAACGACGCTGAGACAGATCGCCATATATACCAGCCAAAAGGCGGGGAGTGCAAACAACGGAAGTACAAGCGTTGGATAGGGGGCAGGGATGCCTCTGAAGAGCATATTGTAGATCAGAGACAGCGGGATAAAGGCCAGTATCCAGACATTGATTGTCCAAAAGCGCCGTTTTGCCTGCTCTACATTCTGTGTGGAGTGCACGTGGCCGCCGCCGAAGATCATACATCCCACCGCCATCAAGATGAGGCCGGCGACAATCGCCATAGGTGCCTGCTCTTCGTACCAGAGCGCGCTTGCAATGATTAGGCCGATGAAATTCAGGGCGGTGGCGGCCATCACAAATATGTTTGCGTTTAGGCCGACCTCGCTGGCCTGTTTTTTTGTCTCGATCCCCTTTAAGATGTAATCCGTCGTCACTTCAAAGAAATCGCTTAAAATAATGATTTTGTCTATATCGGGGCTACTTTGTTCGCTCTCCCACTTGGATACGGACTGGCGTGACACGCCGATTTTGTCGGCGAGTTCCTCCTGGGAAATGCCTCTGGTTTTTCGTAAATGCTGTATTCTGTCTGCGATATTCATGTATGACACCTCTCTCTGAAAAGTAATGTCATTCTAGCAAAAATTTCGGTTGCGAAGCCACCAATCACACTTGGTTTTTTGGCACCCTGTAGTTGCAATGGGTGAAAAACCAAACTAAATCCCCTTCTTCGCCGCACGGATGCGGAAGCCGTGATCTAAAATCCGTTTGCGCAAGCGCAAACTCTCCGGGGTGACCTCTAAAAGCTCGTCGTCGCCGAGGAACTCGATGCACTGTTCCAGGCTCAAAATTCTGGGGGGCGTGAGGCGGGGGGCGTCATCGCTGCCAGCGGCCCGGATGTTGGTCAATTGCTTCTTTTTGCAAACATTGACGGTAACATCCTCGGATTTATTCGCCTGGCCCACCACCATGCCGCCATAGACGGCGGTGCCGGGGCCGATGAACAGGCTCCCTCGATCCTGGGCGCCGAAGAGGCCGTAGGGTGTGGCCTCCCCCGCCTCGTGTACTACCAGGACACCTGCTGTTCGGCGGGAAATCTCCCCTCTGAAAGGGGTGTAGCTATCGAAGACACTGCTCATGATACCTTCGCCTCTGGTATCAGACAGGAACTCGCCCCGGTAGCCGAAGAGGCCCCGGCTGGGGACGAGGAAGGTCAGCTTCATCCGGTTGCCCACGGGGGCCATCTCCACGATTTCGGCCTTCCGGGCACCCAGTTTCTCCATGACAGACCCTACAGCGGATTCCGGTACGTCCAAGACGACCTGCTCCAAGGGCTCATGCCGTTGGCCGTCGATCTCTTTATATAACACTCTGGGCGGGGAGACTTGGAACTCGTAGCCCTCTCGCCGCATGGTCTCGATGAGGATGGAAAAATGCATCTCCCCTCGGCCCGCCACCAGGAAACTGTCGCTGTTATCCACGGATGTAACCCGGAGGCTCACGTCTTTGAGGGTCTCCCGGAACAGCCGATCCCGGATATTCCGGGTGGTGACGTATTTACCCTCTCGTCCGGCGAAGGGGCTGTCGTTGACGGAGAAAGTCATCTCCATCGTCGGTTCGGAGATTTTGACGAAGGGGAGGGGCGACACGTCCCCCGCGCCGCAGATGGTGTCCCCGATGGACACGTCTCCGATGCCAGACAGGGCCACAATGCTTCCGGCCCCCGTCTGGGAAATCTCCTGCCGGCCCATGCCGTCGTATTCGTACAGATTCACGGCCTTAGCAGAGCGGGCGGACCGCTCGCCGTGGTAGTCACAGACAGTGATTTCCTGGTTCTGGCGGAGGGTACCTCGCTCGATCTTCCCGATGGCGATCCGGCCCACGTATTCGTTATAGTCAATGGAACTGACCAGCATTTGGAGGGGGGCGTCCACATCTTGCGCCGGTGCGGGGATGTAGGTCATAATGGTCTCGAAGAGGGAGGCGAGATCCGTCCCCTCTATCTCCGGGCTGATAGAGCAGGTGCCCTGGCGGGCGCTACAAAAGAGCATGGGAGAGTCCAATTGATCGTCCGTGGCATTGAGATCCAGCAGGAGCTCCAACACCTCGTCGATGACCTCGTAAATCCGCTGATCCGGCCGGTCGATCTTATTGACCACCACGATGACCCGGTGGCCCATCTCTAATGCCCGGGATAGGACAAATCGGGTCTGGGGCATGGGCCCTTCGGCGGCATCTACCACCAGGAGAACACCGTCTACCATTTTCAAAATCCGCTCCACTTCCCCGCCGAAGTCGGCGTGGCCGGGGGTATCTACGATATTGATCTTACAGTCGCCGTACTGGATGGCGGCGTTTTTCGCCAAAATAGTGATGCCGCGCTCCCGTTCCAGGTCCCCGGAATCCATGACCCGCTCGTTGACGGTCTGGTTCTCTCGGAAGACACCTCCTTGACGGAGCATGGCGTCAACCAAGGTGGTCTTTCCGTGGTCTACATGGGCGATAATGGCGATATTGCGCAGGGTATTCAATGTGTATACGTCCTTTCCGGTTGGGGTCGAAAAACAAGCTTAAGATTGTTTTTGTTTATTTAGTATACCATGTTTTGGTCTGGCCATCAAACTGGATGTACGCTTTTTTATTGTACAGGATCACCAACTTCTAGCGCTGAAATTAGTGAATACAGAGAAATGTGGAATTTTTAACAAAATCCTTTGACTTTTGACTGGAAAATCAATAGAATAGGCACAACAATATACCTGACCGAATCGGTCAGGAAATTTGATATATGACATGAAAGGGGAGTCACTATGAGCAAAGTCGTTTTAATTGGCGCAAACCACGCCGGCATCGCATTTACCAACACAGTATTGGGGAACAGCAAGGACACGGAAGTTGTGATTTTCGAGCGTAACCCACGGGTCAGCTACCTAGGTTGCGGCACCGCCCTCTGGGTGGGCCAGCAGATTGAGAACAATCCGGACAATCTCTTTTACACCTCCTTAGAGGCTCTGGAAGAGAAAGGGGCAAAAGTCTATGTGGAGACCGAGGTCAAACACGTGGATTTCGCCGCAAAAACAGTCACCGCCGTGGACAGAGACGGCGCAGAGATCAAAGAAAGCTATGACAAGCTGGTCCTGGCCACGGGTTCCCAGCCCATCGATCCGGGGATTCCCGGCATGGAGTTGGAGAACGTCCACTACCTGAAGACCTTCCGTGAGGGAGAGATTGTCAACAGCCTGATGGATGATCCCAGCGTAAAGCGGGTAGCCGTTGTAGGCGCCGGATACATCGGTGTGGAGGCCACCGAGGCCGTCAAACGCCGGGGCCGTGAGGCCATGCTCTTTGACGTGGAGATGCGTTGTCTGGCGGGGTACTATGATCCCTGGTTCACCGAGGGCATGGATAAGGTGTTGCGGGATAACGGCATCGACCTCCATTACGGCGAGACCGTCAAGGAGATCAAAGGCAGCGACAGCGTGCAGTCCATTGTCACCGACAAAGGCGAGTATCCCTGTGATTTGGTGATTATGGCCATCGGATTCACCCCCAACAGCTGTTTGGGCAAAGGCACCTTAGAATTGGCATCCAACGGAGCCTATCAGGTAAATCTCAAGCAGGAGACCAGTCTGCCCGGCGTCTACGCCGTGGGGGACTGTGCCACGGTGTTCTCCAATGCTCTGCAAGACCGAGCGTATATCGCCCTGGCAACCAATGCGGTACGCTCCGGTGTGGTGGCGGCCCTCAACGTCATCGGGGTTCCCTTGGAGTCTGGCGGTGTCCAGGGTTCCAACGGGATTTCTATTTTCGGCTACAACATGGTCTCCACGGGCCTGAATCTGGTCGAGGCCAAAAAGACCGGGTTCGATCCCGTCTATACGGATTTTGAGGATCTGCAAAAACCCGGTTTCGTCCTGGGGGCCAATGCGCCGGTGAAAATCCGCATCGTCTACGACAAGGCGACCCGCCGGGTACTGGGCGCACAACTGGCATCCACTTATGACATCTCCATGGGGATCCACATGTTCTCCCTGGCGGTGGCCAAGCAGGTGACCATTGACGAGCTAAAGCTCCTGGATATCTTCTTTCTGCCCCATTTCAACCAGCCCTATAACTACATCACCATGGCGGCCCTGTCTGCGCAATAGGCGCTTGGGAATTGGATCAGCAACGCAATAAACAGACAGCGGACACCTGATTTTGGTGTCCGCTGTGTTATGTCTGACACGCCCTGCAAGCAAAAAATCATGGGGCGCAACGCCTTCGGCACGCCGCTTTCCCGAAGCGCGACGCGCCGAGGGCGACGCGCCCTACGGCAAATCAGGCCCATCACGTACCGATTACAACACAGTCTTCCAGAGCCCGTGCAGATTACAGTACGCATACACGGCGACGGGTTCGTCGTCCGCAAAACAGAACGTTACCTCCGGTGCCGTGCCGACTTTCAGACATTTCCGCTGGCCGCCATTCGCGGTCTCCACGTAGACGAAATTGATATGGTGGGCCTCCTCCATGGGATGGGGCGCGCTGCCGATTTGTACTTGGATCGTATCGCCGGAGACCGTTACGTCGGGCAGGTGTTTTTCCACACTGGCCTCGACGGTGTTGGGGATCAATTCTTTCATGCTTTCGCCGCAGCATACGACGGGAGGCCCTTTGCTCTCAATGAGTCCCAGCATGTTGCCGCAATGGGTACAGATGAAAAATTTATGTGTGCCGCACATAGTAAAACCTCCTTTTTTCCGGTTAATCGTTCATTAAATCCGTCCGCCTGCGACGGACACGCCAACTATTAACGATTCACTTTTAACTCTTACCTGCTACACGGGGGTGAACATGTCTTTACCTACGCCGCAGAGCGGGCAGACAAAGTCATCGGGCAGGTCATCCCATTTTGTCCCGGGGGCGATTTCGTTGTCGGGGTCTCCTGTTGTCTCGTCATAGAGATAGCTGCATACAGTGCATTCGTATTTCATGATAATTGCCTCCTTTCTCATATTTTACAATCATTTAAAAAAGCAAATATAATGCACATATTATACAAAATATCATAGCATATTTTTCGTAGTTTGTCAAGAATTGCCGTAAAGAGAAGGCGTCCAAAGGCTGTAAGAGTACAATAGATATTGGACAGTAGGACGATAAAAAAAGCGCAGAGAAGGTCGCATCGGTTAAAATAGAGTTACCACGACTTTATCAAACCGAAAGGAAGCGATCCTCTCTGCATGA
>Ga0123355_10005646_pt1 | contig 18367 bp, 17 predicted proteins | sample TergutEmb28metaG_3_FD_89872 | JGI IMG/M metagenome (GOLD analysis project Ga0123355, IMG submission 89872) | Embiratermes neotenicus P1 segment gut microbial communities from Petit-Saut dam, French Guiana - Emb289 P1 | ecosystem: Host-associated > Arthropoda: Insects > Digestive system > Gut ... | reverse complement strand
GGATGGATGTATTAACATCCGAAACATGTTGAGCATTATATAAAGAAATAATAAAGCAAGTGACATCAAGTTGGTCTCTCTTTATTCAACTATCAAGATGATGCACTGTCCAATAAACATAAGACGTAGGTGTCTCTTGCATAATAAATGCATAGATGTGCTGACGACATTTTAAGAATTATTATTAGTAATTACATAAATCGAATGAGATGGCTTCTATAAAGTTTGCTGTACAGTTTTGTATTATTTAAAATATAATTTATACTTACATTAATTATATGAATATGACAATGAGTGTGCATCCTTAGTGAAATTCTGTAGTTTCCCCTCTTATAGTTTGTTCCATCAAAGTTGTTTTCTTTTAGAATAGTACTCCATAAGTACTGACAAAAATGTGAAAAATGAGAAGAATTAATAAAAGAATGTGTAGTGTTCGGGTGTTGTGTTTGTGTGAATTGGATTCTGTTGATTAACAAGCACAATGGGATGATATTGCCCAGGTTTGGGAATTTTTATTTTCAAGAACAAAAAATGTAAGGTTGCTACAGGGCCCACATTTCTTGTGTTTCAAACTTGAAAAAAGTCAGACATAATAATTTTATGATCCATATTTCACACTGTTGACACCTATATTTATAACTAGATATTTATGCAAGTGGTAATACATAAAAGGTGATAAATTGTCTGTGATTAACTAAATTGGTTATATGCACTTTATGAACTTCCACTATAACAGGTATTGCCCGAATAAATGTATATGCTGCAAATGGTGTGATACTGCACATCATTGTAAGGCAGACTTAATAACTCTGTTTGTAGTCTACATCCTATTTCATAGCAATAATCGATTCTACAACCAATAGTGAAAGCACAAGAAGTTAAGTTGAAATAGTAATATTTATTATGTATTTAGATGAACTGTTGGTACAGTTCATTCACTTGAGGAAGACCGTATGTGATACTGAAAAACTGAACAAGCCATTTATGTTGTAAGCTGCTGTCATATCACCTGACTCATATTCCTTCTACCATTTTATTTCTCCAAATTGCTTCTGTTGATGTACACATAAAAATTAATAAAAACCCTTAATCCAATCTAACCCCAAATACAATAAATATTTCCCTCTTTATTCCCATAATGTGAGGGACAACGCATTGAGTCAGAGGAAAGTTGACACTAAAACAGATTTCACACATACAGAACAATGACCTGTGGTGAAAGGTAAAGCCCTAATTAGTGATACAGCCCAGAAGATGTTTTCTTTACCTCACCAGATCATCAATCACAGCAGCTGATAATGTGTATATAGGGCAAAGGGCAGGACAAGTTGCAAAATGGATGGCAGCATATAACACATGTAATTTTTGAGATGTTCAAGAGAAATAGGTTGTTGATTTGCAGTTTTTATGTACCTAGGAAATGGCAGACTTAGAAGAGCAGTGTGTTTGCATTAAATTTCCCTTTAACTTTGGAAAAATACTTTACAAACTTTTGAAAGCACCTTGCGGAAAGCAGATAATGGGAAGAATACAGTTTGCTTGAGTGATTTGCCAAGTTTGAATGTGATTTCGTTTCTGTTGAAAATCCTGAACATTTGAGACATTTATCAGCCAACAAAATACATGAAAATATGGATCGAGTGACAGAACTTTTCTTTATAAAAAAATTAGTGTCCATGAAGCTGCTAAAATTCTGGGAGCTTGAATTGGGTCAGTTCAAACAATTTTTAAAGACAATCTGAACATGAATTAATTGCCACCAAATTCATAACTCATGTGCTGAGTGAGGAGCAGAAGCAGAATCATGTGAACACATGTTGAGGACCTTCCATAGGTGCTTGAGAGAGATCCAGAATTCCTTTCAAAGGTAATTACTGATGAAAAGATTTTGATTTATGACCAAGAAACCAATTATATTACCATGATTCAAGTAAAACCCTGGGATTCATTTGCCAAAGTCTGAACAACGTACATTAAAAAATGCTTCAAACGGTGGGATAATCACTGGGCTCACTGTCTAAAGTCCACATGAGATGACTTGGAAAACAATAACATTGATTAGAAAGTAAGTGTTGTTGCTTGGGAGAAACAGCGTAATTCCAGAAACTTTTCAATCGCACCACATGTGCAGATATAAACTGCAGTAGTGTGTGAAGGGCTGATTAATTTTGAAGGTTGAACTGTTAAACGTTCTGTGACAACACGTGAGAGCTACTGAAATTTTAGAGGAACTGGAAAATATTACTTGTTTTTTATTATGTAACATTTACCAGAAGTGTAAAAAACAGATTTATCATACTTTTGGACATTAGTGAAGACTACTTTGCCACTTCCTTGTCAATTCTTGAATCTAATAAATGAATTTCAGTGTGGTGAAAAATGGGCATTTCAAATAATTTGTCATATGTTTGCATCACATAAAACACACAAATACTAAGCTTATTCACTTCTTACTTCTGGCTACTGGTTTTGGCAGGGAACTGTACCTTCAGGCAGTAATGTCAGTGATGTAAATACTAAAAATTATTATAAAAATTTCAATGTTTGCTCAGCATCTCTGCATTCAGAATACAGGAAAATGTGGCATATTTCTACACATTTAAACACATAGAAAATTCTCAGGAACACTAGACCTTCACATACATTATTGATTCCGAGACTGTGGAAATGGAGGCTGTAGTGTGCACTATAGGCCACAAGATATTTTAAACTGCCCTCCTTCTTTATTGAAAATGTTCTAGTTTTTAATATACAATTTTTTCTTTATCTAATTTTACACACTTCTTAAAAAGAATTTTTATTGGAATCATGATAGGTTGCAGAAGTAGAGATTCATGCAGAAAATTGTTTTTCAACTTGGAAATTTTACCTTTACCTTCTCAATACATTCTTTCCCTTCTTTTGTTTATGATAAGAAATAAGAATGAATTCCTGGTAAATTCTGATATATATCACACTGACACCAGACAATATGCAAACTTCCACCATCCTTCTGTGAATGTGACTAAATGCCAGAAGGGCATGTACTATTTAGGTGTCAAGGTGTTTACTATGCTTCCCTCCTGTATAAAAACTGAGTTTGATAATACCAAGAAATTTAAAGTGATTTTACAAAAATGTTTACAGGAAAACTCCTTTTATTCCTTGGATGAATACTTTGAACTTCAAAAAAGTTAAATATTTACATATGATTTGGATAGATATATGAAAGTTTTGCATGCATGTTCATTTTCCTTTTGTACTAATCTGTAATATAGATCTATTTGTATATATATAACTAGTGAAGGTTCAAATCATTATCTTTAACACAGTGAACTATCTTCTGTTTGGTAAGTACCTTCAAATGATCTTAGGCATGCCTTTATTTTATTATAGTTTATTATACTAAATAATTTGTATTGTGTTGAAACCTCAATCATTGTACTGGACCATACATTTGTTGTACACCTTTGTGTGGGTTTCACCTTTCGGTTCCCAAAAATATGACTATTTCAATAACCATATGTATTTTGTAATCCTGTACTGATCGACAGAAAGAAAATATATGATATGACTACTGTCTGGCTTTTTTCATAAGTTCTAGATAGTGTGTCTGGTGATGGCCTGGATGTAGGCTGAAAATGGTAACCTGTAGGAATCACTGTGTTGTGCATGACTGAGTAATAAATAAATATAGCTGTGGGAACACCCACATGTCATCACATCTCTTTCCCCTATTCAGTCCTCTGTTTCACCTCACAGCTGTCCTTACTCTGCACACCCACGTATAACTGGTGACCCCTGACCAAGAACATGACTGACAAGACAATACAAAGCAATGGGATCCTCCGCAAGATGCAGCACAACATCACACTCCATCAGCCCATCACCAACAGGAGCAAAAGCAACCCACGGCGCTTCTCCGGACAATCGGCTGCACAGGATGGACTCACTTGCCTGCAGCCACACCGGACGTCTCTGCGCCTCTTCAGACAACAGGCTACCCAGACGGACTCACTCACCTGCAGCCTCGCTGGACCTCTGCGCAACTCCGGACAACCAGCTGCCCAGGACGGACTCACTCGCCTGAAGCTCCACTGGATCAAACTGCACATCTTCACTGACCGACTACCCAGGCACCCAAACGCCAGTAGCCGGCTGCCAAGGACACATCGCTCCTGATCATTTGGCCGCCACCACATGGACCCAGCACAACACCGGCAACACAACAGGCCAACACCACAATGCTCCAGCACACTGGTCGTAAGTTCACTTTCCAGTTCATCACCTAAGCCCTCTTCTCCACAGGGGGTCGATGTGGGAACACCCACATGTCATCGCTCTTTCCCCTATTCAGTCCTCTGTTTCACCTCACAGCTCTCCTTCCTCTGTCTGCACACCCACATACCTATATGTGTTATTGATAACTAGACAAGCATGTGTGAAGTCCCTGTGCATACCATGAAGTCATATAGAAGGAGGAGAAGGAGAGCTCTGCTCATTCATAACCTTGGTAATTGATGGAGGTGAGTGGCTCATCTCACACCCTGGCTGCTTTATTCTCAGGGATGGAGCTCCAGTACCCATGGAAGAGAAGGCTAGGTGGGTACCAGAGCCAGATTGGATGTTGTAAAAAAAATTACTTCTGCCAGGAATCGACTGTCGAATCTCGAGTGAATAGCGTCGTTACTATTCTGATTAATCTATTCCACCTGTTATTGAGAATTACCAATTAATTGTTAGCTGGTATTACTTATTTGAGAAATTTTGTGTTTTGGAATATTTGTTTATTTAAAAAGGAAAAGAAGGAAAATATGGATTCAGAGGCGGCAAAACAGTATGATACAGGGGGACGTCGTACTCTTATCAGAGTCCTTAGGTCTGTCTTTTTAATGGAACGATGATAGGTGCCGTTTAAAGAAAATATAAATATGTTTAACAATGACTGCACTTATTTGATAACCTAGGGGACTTTTACAGAGAATAAGATTTCTCTTTAATTACTTCAGCAAGTGAAAGCAATGTTCGCAAGACATTCGTGGTCATCGTATTGTCATAAAACTAAGTGGCAGCTCCGCTCGTTGTGCTCCCGTGTGCCAACGAGCGGAAATTCCATTCAACGGACCCCACTGTATTAAAAATATTTTTGGCTTTTATAATTGCAAAATGATTTGAAATATAGGAATAGCTGTAATGAAGACATCTTACAAAACGATAAAGACTGAAATAGAATTGTAATAAATAAATGTCATTGGGAGATCTCACAAGGAGGCTTGTGTGTGCTCCTGGACATTCGCTTTATGTATTCTGATGATGGCCCGAAAAGGCCTAAACATGTACTTTACGTTAAAATACACAGTTGTGTTGGACGGTATTTGACCCTTTATTTATGTACCGTAGAAAAGCCTAAAACAAGTGCTAAGGTTTTTCTGTGCGTTTTCGTCTTCTAACAATTCGTGCTAAGGTCTTTCTGTGCGTTTTTGTCTTCTTCGAAAGAGATGTTTTTGTTTTCAATTGTGGCCGCAATGGCTATGCTCCTGATGCATGGTTCGCCATGCCAAGAGGTAGTAATCTATGACACTGATCACCTATCTATGATACCATGTCACATGACACCCGTGATTTAGGGGCTCGTGGTGACCGTGATCGGTTGCAAGTGGTCGTGTGTGCGTTATATGTTCTGGTAAATGTAATTCGTAATGTCTCTGACGAGGAATTCCTGTGCTCGTGTAATGACACCTACGTCAGAAAATGCATGTCACTTCGTCGTTTATTCATTGAGCATGGTATCAAATTTGTGAATTATCAAATTTCGTGTTTTGTGCATTCGAATTCATTGAACATGGTATCAAATTTGTGAATTATCAAATTTCGTGTTTTGTGCATGCGAATTAACCACGTACCGCAATCCATTCGTTGTCGCCTTGCGTAGGAGTTTGTTGTGTATTGCAAACTGGTTAGTCTTCGACGAATTTGTAATTACTTTGTTGAATGGATGCATATAAATGTAATGTGCGAGTGTATTTTTAATTTTGTATGTGTTAGGACACAGATGGTAGAAGGATATCCTGTGCGTTCATGAGTTCGGGTTGTAACCGTCGAAATATTTACAAACCATAGTATAAACCAATTCTCACATGAATTTGTGGCTTGCATTAACATAAAGGAGTACTTAAGATGTGAAAAGCAGTTTGTCTTCGTTGAAGCATCCCAAGGTACATTCCCCTAGAGTTCAAGTAATCTGTTGAAGAAAGTTTACCCTTAATATGGCTGATAAGATAAAGAAGTTTTTCAAAAAAAAGACTGCGGATGCAAAGTTTAAGTTAGCAGGCCCAGGACACAAACTGACTGAAGAAACTGTTCCTCAGAAAATTACGAGTTCAGGTAGTTCCTATACCCCTGTTCCACGATCAGAACCATCTACGGAATCTAGACAGGCAGCTGCAGCTGCTCTTGCACGTCTAGGAGAGCAAAGGAAAGACCATGTGGGGTTTAATACGTAAGTATGGGGCAGTATATTCCACATAATCTGTAATTTTTTTAACATTCTTGATGTCAGAATGTTTGCATTTTCTTTGCATGTTTTACACATTTTTCTTCTACAGTTCTCTTGCCACTATCCAGGCTCAGGTGCGAAGGGAACTTGAAGCAGAGAAGAAAGCAGCAGCAGCTTTAGCGACAAGGGAGTCTTCACATCCAGATGTTAAGCCAGGACAGCAGGAGGAACTCTTGTCACCCTCCTTGGCTGTAACTGGGGTGTTCTTCAGGTGTCCAATGATTGGTTAGTTTTGCTATCTTTAAAGTACAAATATCTGCAATTGATATGTGACAAACTTACAGTATATGAAGGTGGTTGACGTCTTTCATATCCTGAGATAAGAACCATCTTATAATCCATCAAACACAACATATATTCTTTACAGGTGTAAATAATTACATATTTCGGCCAATCAGATAACCATATTTGGGTTGTAACCTGCACGTAGAAGTTAAAAAGTGTTATTCTGCAGCTGCAGTTTTGTTAGTTTGAGACCTTGATCTTTGCAGTATTTTAATTCTCTGGGCAATTATAAAAATATATAAAAGTTTACAGGTATAAACATGTATATAAAATGTATACTAGCAGGTTGGGTGTGACTGTGTATCTTGTGTGTCACAATCATATCAGTTTTAGGAAGGCAGCTTGGAGATAATATAAAAATTTGAATTCGTGAAAGCAGTGTGTGTATGTTTAGAAACCTACATGTAACAGCAAGTAGTTAGAAATATCTGTAACAATAGAAAAAGAAATGTAGGTAACAATAATAAAAATGGTTAAATATAAAAGAACAAGTAATAGCACTGAATTGCTATGATAGAAACTTTATGAATCATTCAGGCTAATTTGAATTATTTTAGAAACTTTATGAATCATTCAGGCTAATTTGAATTATTGCACATTACTTATATAGTATAATGCTTGTTAATGGAATGAATTTTGAGATCCCTGACGTATAACACACGATAACAAAGTTATTTGTATTTTTTTGTCACATGAACTGAAGTAGGTAAACCCAAAAGCATTTTTTTGCACTGAATTTGAATTTGTAATTATTTTTTTTTTGTCAGGCAAGGAAACTTATTTTTTAGATACATAAATCCAGCGTCATTTTGATCCATTGCCTTGATGGCAGTGGTGGTAAATAAACCTCTCAGCATTTATTAAAGGTGTAATGTTGGTGTCTAAGAGCCTCTATCACAAAGCAAACATCTTTTCAAAATAACAGGTCGTTTTCTTGAGAGAGATTCTTTGGTTCATTTTGGCGATTGTGAAAGAAATATATTTCAGTATCTTGGTGCAGAAGATTCCACCCTTTTAGTCTGGAACCTAAGAGTTCAGCCTGTTTTTTAGACAAATTCTTATCATGGTCAAGATTTTTAAGATCTCCATGTGTTAACCAGATGAGGAACAACTTGCTTCAAATGTTGGATCGCAATCAGCGCTGTCCCCTTTTCTTCATCAGAATCAGAGTTGTCATCACTGTTAGTCAGCTTTTCCAGAGGCTTTGGAACGTGCACCTTTTCATTGTGTGGTACAGGCCACATTGCAGATGGTCTGTCTGGATGTTTCACTGTGTGTTTAGATTTGGAGGTGATCCCTGTTGTGTTTGTTAAACAAAAGTGTCAATTGGATGAGCAGTCTTTTGGTTCCCTCCAAAGCATGGGAATGGTGAACAGCATTTGGTGCAAGTCATTTACCCATCCTGTGAGAAGCCTCACACACTTTACACAACATATAAGGGGCCCAACTTTTATCTTGGTCACCCACTTTACACCCAAAATAAAGCTCATAACACTTCGTAATGATTGGGGTCAAATTTTGCATCTGAGATTTTAAGGTCAGTTCACCACACACGTAACGGAAGGTGTCAGGATGATTTAAACACTTCCTTGGCATGATGACAATATAATAAACACAGTCCTTTTACACAAAACACTTCACAAAAAAGTATGCACAACTCTTGCAACTTACCACAATGCAGTCCAGCACACCACTAGCAGTGCAGTGTTCCTCAAGCAGAACTTACTATTAGTTTCATGTCCCAACATGTCAGTACATGTCTGAGCTTGCACAGTCTGGCTGCCAGTGATTGGGCTGACATTCCTACTCTCTGTTGTGATTAAGTTTGAATAGCCACACTATGTTTAAAATATAATAAAATGCCTCAGCCATATTTAAAACATACTGGTGGCAAGACAAAAAAAACCAAATTAGCTAAAATTGCATTGTAAAATATTATGTCACAAAAACTGTGGTTGAAAGAGCAATTCTAGTAACACATCTGACTTCAATATAGAAAAACACATAAGAAACACAAATTAGTTTTATGTGACAAAAATTATGTGCACCAGTGTAATTTATCCAGTTGAAGCTTACTGTGATTGTTTGGTGGACCCAGGAAATTTTATGGGGCTGAGGGCTGTGTTTCACATTTCACTCCCCAAGGACCCCTCTCAGAGTTCCCTAGGACCATTCCATGGTATTCCTTTATCTCTCCTGTAGCTATGAATATCAGTTGTTGAGTTCATTATTTTTGATATTTGTGTATTCCATCACGTTGTGTATATAGATATATTTATATATTAAAACAGTCTTACACAACACAGTTTGTTGCTTTTAGCAAACTGTGTTGTGTAAGACTGTTTTAATATATAAATATCATTATTTTTGTTGTTGTTCTTTGGTTTGATAATTGCAAACTTACATGAACATTCATGGAAGTCATTTCAAAGGCATTCTTTTGTATTATCATGATGTTAGACCATAGAGGAAGCAATAAGAAACCCACATCAAGAACCTACACATATCAGCAGAACCAGCAGCAAAACTGTGTTACATGTTTTGTGTCACCAGTGTATTTCTTTGGCCCGTGGAGGTTCAGGGAAGTAACAGGGACACATTCTCACTAAAAGGATAGTTGTAACTCTGGTGGATACAGCAGACCAGCCTCATGTGTGTGTGTAACACATGATTGGCACATTCTTGGTGACAAGTTAACATGTTGTTTAGCATATCCAGTATCACATTGCATGTCAGGTAAACCTGCCATTCCGTGCTGAAGGGGGAAGGTAATTTGTTCCTTTCGGATGCCAGTTATGTGAACAGCTGTACAAGCCAGGGCAAGCAGGGGTGCAAAATGGAATGGAGGATTTTGGGGTTCTTCAAGAAATAATTATTTTAACTTTTGTTGAGTGGGATGAATTATTTAGTGTACTTTTTCAATTTTATAGTTATATGTAATTTTTAGGCATATTTTTAGCATTTAATGATAGAAGGAAGGAAGTTTGTAATATTTGAGATTTCTGATGGCACAATGATTAAGTGATGTTTGCTAATCTTAAACTTATCTTAGCACAGGAGTATTAATCAGAATGAAAACTAATTTAGCATACTGAAATTTGCAACAGCCTGTCGAATGTGAAGAATACGGTGAGAAAGTGAACTGTAATGTTCATGTTTTGTTGGTCAGATGTAGTCAGATACAAGAAGGAAACTAAACTGTCATGATATCAATATTCTCAGAGGATCCAATTACTGAATAGAGTAAGAGAAAAAGATAAATGACTGGAGAAGAAAATGCCTACCAACTCATTGTTAATAGGATTTGCCAGTTATGGCAGTGTCTCTGTAACTGATTGAGGTAGTATCCACCCATGCAATTTACAGAATCAAGTGATGACCGCAACACTTGTGTGTAGCCAGTCACTGCTGCTTCATTTATTGAGAAAGAGGCTGTGATGTTGAACTTGGAGTGGCAGGGATCAAATTGTTGCTTTTTGCTACATGGCACCCATGTACAGTTCTGCTGTGCTCACTGCAGCTGGTATCATGTGGTCAAGTTGTAACCACATGCACTTGCTTCTTGAATGGAGATCTGTGACAGATATTGTGTCTGTTTGTAAGACAGTACAGTATTATGTCAGCACATATAAAAATAGAATCTGTTTGTTGATTCCTGCTGGTCATAATTACAGTGATAGCAAAGACTAATGTACTTCAGAATGATACATTTATGGCATATTTAAATGGTGCGTAAATTTCAATAATTGCTACCATATGAGCATTGGGTTCATATGTTTGAAATCGACTTGGGACATGAATGTGTGTCCACTTTTTTCTTGGCTTTGTATTGTTATTTTTGGCTGGAGATGTGCAACAGACCCTATCAGTGCAGTCCTACAAGAGCCTGTGTAACAGGATTCAGGTATCTGGAAAATAGATGCCTTGGCCATTAACACTGTGTTGAGAGATACAGACACACACACAGACAAATATACTGTCTTCTGGTAGCTTCTGTGATGTCATTGGTTGATTCCTGTGTAATATGTGATTGATTGTGAACACTTTGAATAACAGCCGCTTATGATACTCAGTCTTTCAGTCTCCATTTTTGGGTAGTACTTTAAAGTATTGATGGATCTCTGGGTTGAACAACTCTGGGAAATTTGGGAAAAATTCTCAATCAGGTAATATGGTGGAGAGTTTGAATTGTTTGGTACTGTGTATAGACTGAAACAAAATTGAAAGACTCTTGCATGAAGTGGACTGATCCGGGGGGCAAGGTGTTTGTTGTTGTTGTTGTTGTTGTCGTCATCGTTGTGTCATCATTTTGTTTTGTTGAATGATGCTCTTAGTAACTGAGGTGAGGATTATTGAGAAGAAGGTGCTAAGAATGGTGCTAGAAGGGGGTTGGTGGTTAGTGCCATGCCCTGGTTGCTTTACTCCTGGTAAATAAAATTGCTACCCATTGTACAAGAGGCTGGGCGGGCCTCGGGGCCTGTCTCAATGGGTACAGTAAATCTTGCCCCACACCAGGGTTTCAACCCTTTACTGCCCAGTCTGTAGCGAGTCACCGTGCTAACTACGCTTTTTCCAGGGACTTAATGATTTGTACTCCTTGTTAAATGTTATTAGGATTCAATGAGGTTAAGATGGGCTGGCCATGTGGCGCTTATGGGTTAGAAGAAAGGTTGGGCGGGAGAACCTGAGGGAAAGAGACCACTTGCAAGATCTAGGCATGGTTGGAGGGATAATATTAAGATGGATATTTAAAAAATAGGTTGGAGAGGTGGAACTGGTTTCATCTGGCTTACTGGAGAGCTCATGTGAAGATAGTGATGAGCCTTTGTGTTCCAGAAAATGTGGGATTTCTTGAATAGCTGAGCAACTGGTAGTTTCTGAAGTGGGAGTCTGTGCCATGGAGTTAGTAGCTGTGTCTGTGTAGTGCCACTGGCAGAATGATTGGATAACAAAATACTGGAAGGTGGTGGAAGGAAGTACTGTTGCTTGATCAGTATACAGTCTAGACATATGCCTGGAAGAATGGAATGAATTTGTGAAGAATATCATGATGGTGTGTGTGTGTTGTGCATGCATGTTGCTACATCATCCTACTTGGTATACCACCAGAAACAAAACAAACTACTTTTTTGATTTCCCAGTTGCTATTTTGTCAGAAACTATTAATTATTTATTATTGTACTATTATTTATTATATACTATTTTTTATTATTATACTATGAAGTTGGTCATATTGTTACCTGATGGCACAAGTGAACCACAGGTGGCCATCTGGGACTGCTAGTGCCTGCAGTATGTTTTGGTTTAATAGGTTTGAAGAATAAACAATCAAAGGCCATGAGTGGAAGAAAACCAAGATTGAAAGAAGTGACATTTGACAAAAAGAATGTGTTTCAAAATGATGGAAATACTAAAACTAAAAACCTTTGATAGGAATTGTGCTGTATTTAGAAGTTAGTTATGTAGTGTAGTGTGTATTATGTGAAAGAAACTATTTAGGTAGGAACCTTTTGATAATTAGTGTGTAATGGTTTAATATTTTGGTTGCCAGGTCCAGATGTACTTACCAAAGAAGAGTGGGATAAGAAGGTAAAGGAGTTCCTTTATGAGCAGCTGGAAGAGGAGCGTGGACTCACGGCTTGTCTCATCATCCACACATGTAACAAGAACAGAGATAAGGTATATTTCTCTTGTAGTGTTGCATATTTCTGTGTATTTACCATACAGACATTTGATAAACCAACAAACTACACTGCATCAGCAAATCCCAAAATCTCTGTATTACACCATACAGCTCAACATTTTCAGTTCTTAAACTTTGAACAGCCGATGTTGGCATATTCAGATGCGTGTAGAAACCACCAGTAGAAATTCCTTTTATGTATTTAGGCAACAGGGAAATATACTGAATTTTTAAGATGTAGTGCATAATCTCTGTTTTATTTTTCACAAAGTGAGGTTTATTTCATATTTATATGTTTTCCTGTTCAAATAATATGTTTTTCATAAAATGTATGCTAAAATTTAAATACTAACCCGTAGTTCCAATGTTACAGAAATATTAAATTGTTCATTTATGACACCGACACATGCACCTTTGATGTATACAAATAGTCTTATAATGCTCCTACATGTTTCAGTGTCACTTACACCATCCTGTACACACAATCCAATACACATTACACAGGAACAAGATCCATAAGGGACTAAAGATAAATTGCATGTTTGTATACAAAGAGAAATAACTACAACATAGCAACATACAGCTTATCAATTACTACCATACTTTTCCCGTGTGGGTGTGGGATTGTAGCTTCCTGTTTCTTCTCAGTTAGCCTGAAGGTCTTATCTCAGGGTAATCTACATAGGAGGTCCCTGCAAGGCCCATGATCTGCAACGACTGGCTGACTTATGAACTCAACACTTAGTTCTGGGTTTTTGTTTGTTTATTTGTGTCAGTTAACTTTCGGATTGCAAGTTGGAATATTATAACACATTATTAGGTGTATCCACGGCACTTTGAGTAATCACACGGACTTACAATAATCTGTTTGTATAATACGCCTTACTATTAATTATTGCCGAAATTTTATAAGTTTTAATGGAGCACCCAAATTTTTATGCGTGCCCTCCAGCAGTCTAAAACAGAGTGTCCCTGCTTGCATCTTCTGTACTCTCCAAACCAAATACCCACTTGTGTACCAATATGATCCTATTGGTCGAAATTCAAATTCATAAAACCCCATAGGACGAATTTAACTTTTTGGAAAGTCAAATCTCATTAGCTTGCTAATTCAAGTCAGTACACCCCAAACTTACATTAAATGAACATTTTTGAGCATCGCTCACAGGCACTCCTACTGAATGAATTATGTCCTCAAAGTGACCAAAGTCTGCGATTTCACTCAGAAAAAATTGAGCTGTAAAACTCCTACAACTTTACAGTTGATGAATGTTCTGTCCAGGCTCAAGCTTTTGAATGCCTAAACAGCCCTCACACTTCCTGCTGTGTTCCCTGTTAGGTCATTTACAGCTAAAGGAATTTGTGTTCATGAACCCTTTCAGGGTTCGAACCTGAATCGCCGGTCCATATGAGGACTTGAACCTGAAATTCCGGTAACACAACCATGTCCTTAATACACAATAGTAAGTACTACTGTTTTTTGGTTTGATATACTTTTTAAAAATATTAATCTAATAACAGTTTGTGAAACTTACATTGGTGACATTAGCTGCAAGGTCACCGTAATATAATATGAATTACTTTTTAAATTGTTGTGTCTTAGTAACTTTTAAATCTTGGCATAGAGCTACCTGAGGATGGTGTAAATGATGCTGAAACATGTGCAGTGGTATAGGACTGTATTGAAATATATGAAACTGCATTTTTTGATGTCATGAATGAACAGTTTAAGTCGTTCAATAAGCACGGGATGTATGATGTTAAAGAACTATTTTCAAGGAGTTCTAAAATCATGGGCAGAAGCATGAATAAAATATATGAATAAATAAATAAAATCATGCTGATAGAATGTAAAATTATACAACAGTGAAAATGCTAAGATGTTAATTATCTGATTTATGTTGGGCAGTGTGTGGTATTTGAAATTTGTGTATGTGCAACATTTGACTGCAATTGTGCTGCTATTATTATAGATGCTTGCCATAGCACTATTTAAGTGGTAAGTTGAGGTTAAAAGTGATATGTGTTAAAAATACATGTGCAGTGCACATGGTAAAAAGTTTGTTCACAAATATCTATTTTTGTGTTGTTAAAAACATGCTGGCTTCATATGTAGAGGAATGAATAGTGTTGGTCAGCCCTGTAGAGTTACGAGGAGGATGACATACAGTTGGAGCAGCGACACGGTAGTAGCCATGTCTCTTCTCTGACTGTACTTCATCTTTTATTTGACTTTGATCATTGGATAGCACTTAACAACACTGGATTCCTGGCAAGAAAGTCCAGGCATATTGACTGGCTCATAAGGGAAGCAACAGAGATGAAGCTGCACCTCACACCTGCACACCACAACACTGTGTCAGTGACCTATTCAGGGTAGAGATAGACATCTTGGAGGAAAGCTTCCACCTTGCTATGACATATTACCAACAAAACTTCTTGTTACAAAGTTCAGGACACTCACATTCACAGTACTGAACACCTTATGCAGGACTTGTATGAACCCATTATAAACATTATGTATGGGTGTATGTATGTATATACACACACACACATGCAGGCACGCACGCACACATCTATATACAGGGGAATGTGCCAGACTTCAGGAGAATGTTCCTTAAGTTAAAGTACACTGATATAACCAAAAACACCTATATATGAAGTTGAGCGGTTACGGAGTAATGGCGAGAGAAAATTGTGGTCTTCTTGTGGTTTCACATACTGTACCTGTTTCACGTGATGTATTATCCATACACTGCGCCCGTCTGTCCTTCAGTCTACAGCCGGGCCAAGCGGATTCATGCTGTGACCTCATTATCAACAGTTGTCACTTACAGTTAATTGTGGGGAGCTGTAAAAATGCCTTTTGTGTTTTCCCACGTGGAATATTGTGACATGCATTTTTTTTATGGATTTTGTGATGGCAATGCACATGCTGTTGTTGACAAATACGAATGGCGTTTTCCCGACCGAAGGATTCCGTCTAGCGGTGTATTTTCTCGCATTCACCAGATAATTCATGAGACTGGTTGTCTTCCAAGTGTTGCTGTGCAGCCTGAAACGGAGGTGGTACCATTGATTAACAAATGAGAGAACATTCTTGAGATGGTTCAGAGAAGTCCACAGCTGTCCACATGTAGAATTGCCTCTCGCATCGGCATGTCGCATATGCAGGTGTGGTGAACTCTACATGAGGAGTATTTACATCCTTATCATGATCACAGGGTACAACACATGGAACCACGGGACCCTGCTCAACGTATGGATTTGTGCCACTGGATAACAGCACATCCCCAACTGTTAAGCATCATTTTATTCGCTGATGCGTCTTCTACGCGAGACGGTATAAATAATTCACCAAATTTGCATACATGGTCCCATGATAATCCACACGAAACAAGTATAACCAAGTTCCAGAGGAGATTTTCAGTGAACGTATGTTGTGATTTGCTTGGTAACAAGTTGATCGGACCTTTTGTCTTTGACAACAATTTCACGGGAAACATGTGAAGTCTTCCTGAGGTTATCGGGTTACCAGGTTTGTTGGAAGACATCCCGTTAATGATAAGGAGCCAAATGTACTGCCAGCATGATGGGGCTCCCCCACATTACACTCAGCATGTGAGAGAGTACTTAAACGAATCTTTCCTTAACTGCTGGTTAGGTTGTGGTGGACCCGTTGCATGGCCACAGAGGTCGCCAGATCTTACACCTCTTTATTATTATCTCTGGGGCCACATGAAGACAGTGTATGAAACTAAGGTCGATTCAAGAGCAGCGCTGTGCCATCATATTTTTGCAGTGGCAGAACACATACGCAACCATCCTGACAATACTGCGTCTGCTACTCAGTCTGTATTGATGCGTGCCGAAAACTGCATAGCAACTGGAGGAGGACACTTTGAAAAATTACTGTAAAGCAGGTACTGTATTTTAGTACAGGCATGTTGTAGGCTTATACCAAAATCCTCAGTCAGTAATGGTAAATGAGTACTTCAATACTGCTGGATATTCATGTGCCACGTAAAGTGCTTGGAACCCTAAGGACAACTGCGACATTAGTGCGAGTGTTTATGTAGTTTAATTGAATGGCTTTATGTCACTCAGATGTTAATTAGATGTTAAGTACAGATATTGACGTTACAGAACCCACATATTCCAGCCCGTTTTAATATGTATTTGGTAATCAGTAAGTGTGTAACAGCTGTCATACTTTCAAACTTCTCTTGCCATTATCTCCATAACCGTTCAACTTCAAATATAGGTGTTTTTGGTTATATCGGTGTACTTTAACTTAGGGAACATTCTCCAGAAGTCTAGCACATTCCTCCCGGGGCACCCTGTACATTCACAGATGCTACTTCATATGTTCTGTAAGAAGATTAATACTTTCAGTTAATTAAACAGATGAAAATGTATATTATATTTTATATTTCAAAACATTATTTAAACTTATTTTATCTATAATCAAGTCAATATGTTTTATGTTTTTTCTGTTTTTGTATAGTTATTATATTTGTCTTAAATACAATGGTCTTGAGGATCTTCTGTGATATTCATGTTATCCCTGAAGATGGTTGTTAAGGCAAAACAGTTGGTGTTGTAACATGAACATCTCATCAAAAAAATGTGCTGTGTTTGTTATGTTGTTTCATTGTCATTCTGTGGTTTAGGGACAGGCACATTGTGTCTCTCTGAGTCTCTATTATCGAGGAATGCAGTCTCAGCCGGCTGCCCAGTCATACTATACAGTACATTGTCTGTGCATTCTTGCAGAGTTAACTGGTTGTTTGTGCATGTTGTGAAGGAGAATGTGCTCATTTTAGACCTCTGGGTATATTCTGTACCTTTACTGCAGGTTGGACAGTGTGTAGACACACTATGCAAGTACTTGGAGAATATAATCCAGAACCCATCAGAAGAGAAGTTCCAGAAGATTCGCATGACCAATAGAGTATATCAAGACCGGGTCGCGCACATGGAGGGTGCACAGGACTTCCTGATAGCTGCTGGGTTTAAAGTTGAGAAGTTACCTTATCAAGATGGAGAGGAAGACTTCTGGGTGTTTTCAGAAGAAAATCTGGACAGCAAGGAAACATTGCAAGTGAGTATTTCCTTTTATACCAACCAGTGCACTATACAAATATGTTCAGTCACATACTAACGTGTGTTTTAATTTATAAATGTGCATTTGTTGGCTTATCATATACGTGTAGAATATTCTGTCAAGCACAGACGTGGAGCACTTAAATGAGTATTACCTTGTCCTTGCTTAAAACACTGAGATGTGTATCTGCCCTAAAGATGGAGCCAGTGGATCTTGTTTTTTTTTTAAATATATTTATTTATTCAGCATGCTCCATTACAAAGTAATACTACATGCTTTTGTGTCAGATTTTTACAGTACAATTACCTCTACACTTATGTACATTCCTTCATTTTATACTGTTACGGCTATTGAATTATCAGCTTGTGATCTTTATAACTAGCTGGGGTACAACGTGTGTACATTAAATGATGGCTTATAATGTGCTAAAGTCTATCGATCTTACAAACTGCGTGAATGTCTTGATGTGTTTCTTTGTGAGTTGCTCAAACAGAGGGGGCCAGGTGTCACCTGCCCAGAGTATGGCGCTTCGTAGAATCTTTCTTTCATTTTCCAGTTGCTTGCAGTTCAAGATTATGTGTTTAATTGTCTGTTCCTTGTTTAGACCACAAGGGCACATCGAATTGGGAATAATCTTGAACCTATGGAGGTACGATCTGGTTAATACATGACCCGTTACCATAGCCATAAATTACGCTGAGACTGGTATTGTGGTCTCCATTCTCTCTTTTATGTGTGGGAAGAATAATTTGCTTGC
>Ga0123355_10005645_pt1 | contig 18367 bp, 16 predicted proteins | sample TergutEmb28metaG_3_FD_89872 | JGI IMG/M metagenome (GOLD analysis project Ga0123355, IMG submission 89872) | Embiratermes neotenicus P1 segment gut microbial communities from Petit-Saut dam, French Guiana - Emb289 P1 | ecosystem: Host-associated > Arthropoda: Insects > Digestive system > Gut ... | reverse complement strand
GGTATGGCTCTGGCACACTGCATCCTGGGAAAGTTCTTGGGGGTAGTTTGCCATTGCTTTCCCCCATCTTTAGACGTTCCCACTTTAGCCGCCAGGTGCCTCCGTCCGCAATGATGCGAGAGATCCTAGCAGCGAAAGGTGGAACTGTGGGCGAGAAAGATGTCCGGTAGTAATTTTGCCTAAATTCTGACTTCCACGTAAATTTAGGGATCTTCTACATGCCGCAAATCTACGACATGGGACTGACGGCTTTACTTCCCCTCCGAAGGAAGGCATGCTGAGGATTTTTTCGTCCAAAAAAATCCGACGGCTTCGGCCGGGTTTGAACCCACAAACTTGGGTACTTAAGGCCAGCACGCTACCCCTTGACCACCGAAGCCGCATTACTTTTATTACAAAACTTTAAAAATGTAAGTATATTCTGTGGTATGGGCAAGTTTTAGTTTTAAAGAGATCTCACTCATTTGTTACAGGCTTTTAAGAAGCAGTACATTTTATGGAACTGTGTTCACAAAATATAAGCAGTAGCTCAAAAAGGAAAACAAAAACAAAACATACAGTACTGATATTACCATAGCAACATATTAATTTGAAGTGGAGGAGGGGAGAGAGGGAGACAGAGAGAGAAAGAACGAAAGAAAGAATGGAAGGAAGAGAGAAAGAAAGAGAAATTTTCTATTAGGATAAATAACATGAGACACATTTATTATTTTAATAAGCAATCACAAATTAGTGAGATCTCACTAAAACTGAAACTTGCCCATATTGCAGAATGTACTTACGTTTTTAAAGTGTTGTAATAAAGGTGCCTGATGGTAGTTTGAATAAACTGGAACAGGCAGTGCACATATGTAGATACATTAAAGTGTTGTGTTTGCATACATCACCAGCATTTCAACATAATCTACGAATATTCAAACCACAGAAAATTTCTATACCCCCTTCTGATAGTATTATGGTGTACATACTTTTAAAAGATGATGCTATTCATTTAAGCTTTCCACATCCTGAACCCAATATTTTAACTGAACATCTCAGAGCAACTTGAACATTCCAATTTAAGTTCTGATTCTGCAGCTTCCCAAATTAGCAATGTCTGAACGGTATTTCACGGCCACTTTCAACCATGTATTTAATTTACATATGCAGACAATACGAAACAGCCGCGGTGCTATTGACAACTCTTGTTTAATAGATACATAAGATAACACATGGGCAGAGCCACTATAAAATTAAACTTACCGACCAGCATAATTCCATTCGTAGGCAAATGCTATTATCTGCAACAATAAAGTAACGCCACCAAGTCTTATGAGCTGATCCACAGGCTCCCAGTGTGATCGAAATGGCATCAGATCCAGTAGTTGTCGGACTTGCTCCTGAACCTCTTCAGGGCTTGATTTGACCTTGAAGCAACAATTAAAATGTGACCATTGTCACACACAAAGGACATGGAGTCCTCAAAAGCAAGATGATTTGAGTAGACGTTGCCAAGGAGAACAATATGGACTGACAAACATACACACTCACTTCTGGTAATTATGATCCTTAAAATATGCAAGTACTACTTCGCAAACAAATTTCACATTTGATTGCTATTAGAGAAATTAAATTTACATAACACTGGAAAAGAGACAGTACCCATTCTTTTCCACATAATTTACAACCACCACAGTGATCCTGGATATGTAAAATGTTATTTTCCCAAAGTCTGATGCACTTTCAGATCAGTGCTGTGTTAGATACATAAAAGACAACACAAATTCCTTGGGTGTACTGAATACATAAAGGTACATAACTTGTAACACATTTGACAGGACACCCTTTCCTCTGATTCAGTCTAGTGAATGTTAAGAGAAGTCTTTGAAATTTCACTTATCCATTTGTAAGGTCATGATCAGCAAATAAACATACTTAGTACATCGAACACAAGAAAGATTTCATTTTCATTCAAGTTGTGCCTTTACACGTATGCTATATGTTTCAGCTATCTTATACCATCATCAGACATGTCAAGACAAAAATCTTAAAAAAGGAATATGTAATAAAACAAAATAAAATCTAAAGGGTCCCCTGTTTACAGTCATGGTTTTCTTATGATGTTAAAATATGGAATATATAATATGAAGTAAAAAACTTAATTTTCGTTTAAAAATTAAACAAGGGGCCCCTTTGATTTTATTTTCTTATATCTTCCTTATAAGATTTTTGTATTGACATGCCTGATAATGGCCCAAGAAGAGGCTGAAATGGGCAGCACGTATGTAAAGGCAAAACTTGAATTAAAATAAAACCTGTGTTGTGTTTGACATAATAAGTGTGTTTATTTAGTAATTAACAAAACAAGATGGCTTCCACACAGATCACAATCAGCAGACTACACTATGCAAAGTTCCTCTTGAGAAGCTAACAGCTGCTCAGCTATTCAAGACATTCCCAGCATATCATGGTGCCCAAAGTTTTGTTACAGTCTTCACAAGAGCCCACCACTGGTCCAGATCCTAAGCCAGATGTATCCAATCCATGCCCTCCTATGCTACTCTATTCAGATACTTTTTAATATTATTCTCCTGCTTATACCTAGGTCTTCAAAGTGGAATCTTTCCTACAGGTTTTCCCACCAAAACCCACTACGTATTTCTTTTCGACCCCATATACGCCACATGTCCCACCCATCTCATTCTCCTTGCTTTCATCATCCACGTATTTGGCAAGGAGTACAATCATGAAACTCCTCATTACATAATCTCCTTCAGCCTCTAGTCAGTTACTTCCTCTTAGGTCCAAATATATGTTTCAAAACCCTGTTCTAAAACACCCCACTCTGTGTTGTCTCTTTATATGAGAGACTGTGTTTCACATCCATAATCACCTGGCACATGAAAAGAGTAGAGTGTTAAGCAAAAATTTCTTTTGCAAATGTCAAAATTCAAGAGACATTTTTCTACTGAGGTCTTTGCTCTTACAGTGATGTGGTGTAGTGTCACTGTGAGGGGATACCAATCACTCCATGACACAATACAACATTCCAGAAGAACAAAGACCTCAACTACACCACTGTGAAAACATAGAAATTCACTGTCTTTTCTATTATTTTTCATACACTGTAAACTGACCACCCCATTCAGCTTTAAAAACAGCCACCTGAAAATGATCTAGTTTTCACAGCTTTAATGATATTGACTTTAGCAATAAAATGTGAATGTTTATTAAAACACAGTGTTACACAACACACGTACATGTATTCAAGGTAACCAGTTTCAGCTTTGTTACTCATACATCATAATATCTTTTCCTTATCAAGACTGAACAAAACTTGTATATGTGCTGTATAGGACTGTTTTAATAAACGTCTGAATGAAGCGCAACAGGGATGAATCACCTTGAGACAAAAATGTTACTGTTTATGCACCACACCTCACACAACATGAATAGATGCTCTGTGCTTACCTTAGCAGGAGGAAGCACTGGCTCCAACTGACCACCAGTCTCTCGAAACTGGGTACGTCTTAGGTTCTCAGCTTTGATGCACAGATGTGCCTCTAGATACCGCTTCAGTGCAACACATACATGACGTACAATTTGGCGAGCAGCACATTCTTCATCATCATTCAATGTCGCTTCATCCTCCACAGACAGTATGGGTAAAGTACTAATCTGGTAAAAATACCAAGAAGACAGATTGTTTTCAGTCCAAAGTGAACAGACCAACACAACTTTATGTGCATGTGACTAAAAATAACCAACTCCAAAATAACAGGATTTCACTCATCAAGATACCACCAAGAACATATTTAATTCCATTCCATTTTTTGGAGTTAGCTGGTGAAACATGCCAAAGAGTATTGAAAATAGTTTTTATAAACAAAGTCAAGAGCTGACTTCTGGTCTATGAGAAATAACATTCCCACAGCAGTGTTAATGAAGATTCAAGTCTTCTGGGATATGACAAGCAGTTGATTGCTTAATGGTTACCAGTATTTTAGAAGAATTTGCTGCTTCTATCTGTAAGGCAGTCCAAGTAAAGTTACCTTCAGAGCATTATCAAACTGCTGAATATCCAAGGCAAACAAACTGTTTATATTTGCCGTCAAACACAACAATAGTATATTTAGTTATTAGCTTTCTTTATTTTAAAGGCTATATATTTTGGTCTTTTTTGACCATCATCAGGCCATCTTACAGAAACTTAAGGTACATGCATTGCAGTTTATGTAGTACAGGATAACATAATGCTTACAATTACATTAAAATATAAATAAAATATTAAAAATTGTATAACATTGAGTAGTTTTGCCTGTGTAGAAATTTATTTTGGTATTACATCTTCAGTGGTCTGAATAGCAATCAAAATATATTGAATTTTACATTTCAAAGCTGTTGAGTTTCCTTTTCACAAGTTTAGTACTTCTAGGTCTTTGTTGTTGTTGTTTTTTTTTTTTTTCTTGTGTGTAATTTAGATTCCAGGTATCTTGGCCTTTTCTTTTCCTGTGTATATTGATATAACAGATTGTTGACTGTGGGTGTTCTTTAGTTTCTGATGTACAATTTACTTGTGTATGACAATGATGATTGTTGATTTGTTTTTAATGCTAAGATGCTACGCATATATATGTGTGCTTGCTGTGCTGTTGTTTGTGACTGCAGCAAACAGCAACAGCAATTATAAACAAATTGTTTACTTTGTATATAAACACAATGGGATGTCCTCTATAAAAGAAATGCTGAATATCCATTCACTCTTCAAAAGTACAATATTCTTTGATGACAAAATTCAGGTGACATAACACACAAGGGTTGTATTGCACTAATTCAGTAATTATGAGTCCCCTGTCCATGTTATTTATATGAAGTGAATGAAAAAACTTATTATTGTGCATCTATTTTATCTCTGGAAGCACAAAAAGGACTTAAATTAAAATTTGAGAATGGAATTCTCCACTAAGAGCTGTCACATGAATTTAATTTCTGTTTGTACTGGACCAATATAATTCCCATTTTAATGACATTCAGTTCAAACTTCATTTGCAACGTGGGATGTGCAAGCAAAGGTTGTTAATAATCAATGTGCTTGGGCAATTTTGTCAGAAGATGTGAAGGAGATTGCAAGTTCTATACACAGAGTCATGGAATTTGTATGATGTTTTTATTATAATTTAGGCACATAAAAATCTTAAACATAAAACTTACTACATTATACAGTTTCCTGAGACCATCTTGAGCATCAAATTCAGCTAAGATTACTCGGAATTGGAAGGACAGTCCAAAGAACATGGTAGCATGGCATCGTCCGGAATCATGGGAACACTCCAAGAGCCAAAGTGAATACCTGACAAGAAGTTTACATAAATTCCTTATATACACACCACATACCACAAGCTGGATCAATCTTGGCACTTACAATATTGATTTCAAGGTGCAAATAGATTTCTAATAGTAAAAAATACAAAAAAGGTTTTGATAATTACAGTTATGTATCAAATGTCCAAGTGACATCAGAAAATGCTACTGAAATCAGTGTACAGACATTTAAAAAGGGTAATAAAATATATTTTGGAAAATCTGCTGGATGCCATTACACACACACACACACACACACAGACTATATAAAAATGCACATTAACATACACAGTGTTTACATACAAAGACCTATCACATTAACTTACTTAACTAAATCAGTTATGATATGATGTGAGAGCTGGCAAACTCGTTCCATCGCATCTTCGCAGTAAGCTAGGTAGTACAGACAGATGGACACACCAGTAGCAGCTACACTAGGCCTAGGAACTTTCAACAGTGTCTGGAAACAGCAATCATACAGAGTTCAATCCCTTGCCATGACATAAATAAGACTAAATTGGCATGGAAAAACTCCAGTACAATCATATTCACACTAGGCATTATTTATTAATTTATTTTTAAAGCACAGTCCTTCAGTCAGTTCTTTGTGTTTTAACCTTTTGGCGCCGGAATTATTTTTTTTTTAATTTTAGCACACCCTGTATATAAAATGTGACTAAAACAGGAACCAAATACGTTACAATTACAAAACAAACTGCATTTTGATGAGGAAAAAACCGACAGTATATACCATGTTTAAAATATTCAGTACCTGTATTTGTTGAATAAATATACAAAATGCAATGTTTAGAGGTTAGCGGTGTGGTACGACCACTATAGGTGTCTTTAGGCGTCAAAGGGTTAAACATCAACAGCTAGGCACAACACTACTGCCAGAAAAAACAAAATGACATTTTACTTGTAACGTCACAACCAAGAGACAAAAACAAAATTAAACCTGCGATAAAGGAAGAACTTAATAAACATATCACCAATATCTTTAATTTTGAAAAACAATTAAAGAAACTTACTTGTAATCCTTTCATATTGATGAATTCTATTGAGAATTTTTTGTGGCACAGCAGAGCTGCTAAATACTTCAGTGCTTCAAAGGCGAGACGTGAATCTTTCGATTCTCTCAGATCTGTGTACCTGAGTATCAACTCAAGGGCATTGTGTTCAAAAACGTGGCTCAAAAACTGTAACAATGACATAAATACCCATGATTATAGTGGAAAATGAGCTGTTGGGGCCATTTATTAAAAAAAAAAAAGATGTTTCTTCTTTTATGTGCAAAAAGTAACAATGATTCATTCTACCAAAAATGAAATGCACAAAATATCGAACATTTAATTAATACAAGAGAATGTGAATACAATTCATATTGGGACATTGCTTAATCAGCCCAGTCTCAGTTATAGAAGGATAGTACATTATGTGATGCTAAGGATGTGTTTTATGGTAGTAAGTAGAAAATGTCAAAGACAAATCACTATTCATTACATTTCTGTAACATCATTATTTACTACTTGATAATGAACTAAATGTAAATTTTGCATCCTAGTAGATGATCCCATAAAAATACAAAATACACATTTTGTGCATGCAGTAACAAATAAATATTTATTTACCTCCTGGTACTCCCCCATTGGAGTGAGATACCTCAGAATTAACACCTGCCTTGTCGCTAGTGTTGGGGGATATATCTGAATATTGCCTATTACGTAACTTTCCATTTCTGCCCACGAAGAGTTACTGCATTCACTGAGAGCTCCATTACCACCTCCTGTCATACAGTAAAGGAATGCCTTCAATATGTACATTTTAATCTTTAGATACACAAAATTAACTTATTACTAGTTCTACCCGAGTCAAAGTATTTGGAAGCACCTAGTTATTTGTTATCATGTAAATGTCAATCTGTTATTGTAAAGATTTTTGTACAGTGTAAATTAAACTAGCAACTTAGGTGAGAGTAGATGAGCTGCACTATGCTGACCACAGTGTACTGAACCTACACCAACAATGAATGTTAACCCTTAACTCAGTAACACTGATCATTACAAATGACAATGATTTTTAAAGGTGTTACCATCCATCACTGTAACTGGCTAGCAGTACTTTGGGAACAGTTATATTTCAGTGCATATAAAAAACACAAATTCAACAGTTTATGTTAGGAAGCTCACCAGATTCTTTGCCAAGTCTCTCTCTCTCTCACTCCCTTCATCATACCTTTTTCCCTGATTTCTCAGGATTCTTCACCCTAAGCAATTTAACTCATAACACAAACTTCAAATCTGTAAAAATGTTGCTGTGGGCACACAGATTAGTACATACATGAACATTCATAACCTAAGGCAGGATATGGAAAGACTAACCTGATCCCATGTTGGGTGTTGAGTTACTGTTCAGAGTTCCACCTGCTGCTGGACTGAGTCTCGTAAGAATCAAGGGCAGTAGAGCAGGTGGAGGTGGTGACATGACACAACTATCACTTGTAATTTCTTGTTTTTTCCAATTTTCAGTATTTGCAGCAACTGAGAAATATAATACATGAATATAACATTAAACATAATTTTCACGTCTCCATAAATTTCACACTTGAGTTCCACACTAACCAATCCACAAATTTACTTGCATAATTTACAACTCCCTACTTTCAGACAAGAAATTTTGCAAACACTTAGGTACCACACATTATCCTTGAACTTTTGGACAACATTTTATGGATGCTGAAAACACTCGATGCCAGGTCAATGGGTGCAGACAGCATGGAAGAGAAAGCAGCAGAGTCTGCAAGGCACACTTGAAATGAATCAGCAGTGACCACATGCTTTTTTTAGCACACATGCTATAAATTTATCAGTACAAAGGACTGCCAAATTCCAGTCAAAACAAACTATGGATTCCTGACCACCCTTTAGATCGCACAATTTATTATCCAAATGTCCGACACAAAGGTGAAACACAGGCCACTGGTTCCTGTAATTTATTTGCCCCACAAGGAAGATATGTTTGTCTTTTTTGTTTACAAGTGCACTTACTTACTTACTCCATGGTACAGCGTCCTTCTTGAGAAGCTAACTGGTTTGCAGCTAGTCAAGAAATTCCCCGCATTTCACAGAACCCGAAGGTTGATTACTGCACTCACAAGCGTCCGCCACCTGTCTCTATCCTGGGCCAGCCCAATCCAGTCCATATACCCACATCCCACCTCCTGGAGATCCTTCCTAATATTATCCACCCATCTACGCCTAGGTCTACCCAGTGGTCTCCTTCCCTCCGGTTTCCTCAGCATCGTTTACAAGCGCACTACCAAACAAAACTGCACGACTGACAGCAACTCTACATTCTCAACCATGCTAATATATCTACTAACCCTTCAAACCAACATAGCATTACAGTGATATCAGCACACATCACATGTGGTCATCAAACATATGCTGCACAACCATCATACTTACAGCTTTATTTACACACTTTTTAAATTAAATAATCAGATCAAATTTCCCGGATATACTGTATGAGTAATCTCTCTCTATTCACTGAAGTACTTTCATCCTCATATTTAAACATTTTGCTATCAGCTAGCCATGTAATATTCCACATAAATGACAGAGGCACTACTTGGTGGCCACAAAGAGACATCACCTACCAACTGTTCTTCAAAGAGTTTTCTCAGCATCCTGTCCATACTGTGTCAAACACCACAGTATCACTTAAGAATGTGTGGCCTTGAATGTGAAGAAGGCAAATTGTGTGTTTATATAATGTGAGGGTGGGGATTACAAAAACCAGTTGCTCACAGAATTAAGAGCTGCTGTCAACAATTCCAACCATATTAAAAATACTTATATATGCACAAGTATTAGGGCATGGAACATAAATTAATCTACTAAGTACTGAATATATTTTCATAATTCTGTATTTAAAGCACAGTGAAGAGTTGCTACTGTGTATGTTACATCTCTCATTAACATTAAGCGTATACAGTGTAGAGTGCCTGTGGTGTAGTGTTAGCAGCATGGATCTAGTTAAGTCAAACAAACAAAGGCAAATGAGCCACAGTAAACTTTCTGAATCCCCATCTAACATAACAATATACTTTCAAAAGTAATGTTAACATATTTTATACATCAAATTTTTCAGGCACTAATTCTTTGGGCATGCAATGAATGAATACAGTATGTCTTCTGTTACCTTCATCACTTTCCCTGTATGGTCTCTTGCCACCTCTGGGTGGGCTGAAACCATTTAAGCAAGCTTCTGCATTGTCTGACCCACTCTCTGGCATTGGTGGACTAAGAAGTGGTGGAGAACGCTCTAAAAAGCCACCTAAATGAAAGGAAATTGTGATACTTTACACTCTAACATGGTTACTGCAAACAACATGAAAACAGCTGCAACTGGGATGATGAAGGTTGGGGGGGGGGTTAAGGGAGGGAAATTATCACTCCAGATATTTAAGATACGGGATTGGCTCACAATGCATAATGTGCAGAAATGCAAAGTAGCCTATGAAATAATTGATGGTGATAGACAGCTGCAAACTAAAAGGGCAGAACTGATATGCCGCATCAGAAAGAAAGAAAGAAAAAAATAAATAAAGACAGCCCTCCAGCATTATGCGGTGGCACGGTGGTTAAGGTGCTGTGCTACAAACCGGAAGGTCGCTGGTTCGATTCCAGCTGGTGTCAGTGGAATTTTTCATTGACATAAAATCCTTCCAATCGCACTATGGCCCTGGGGTCGACTCAGCCTCTAACAGAAACAAGTACCAGGGGCATTTCCTGGGGGTAAAGGCGATTGGTGCATAAGGCTGACAACCTTACACCCATCCTGTGCTGGTGTCATGAAATCTGGGAACCTTAACTTCCTGGAACCCCCTGGGCCACTCCAGGACTGTACCAGGATTGCTTTACCTTTTACCTCAAGTATTATTGCCCAGAAAACACAAGAGGTTTAGAACTTCTACATGAAGCACACCTAGGGTTGGAAATGGGATACAGCCTGATTGGCTACTGATGTAAATAACTATAATAAGTTGTCATTCTTGAAGAGAAAATAGTCACTCACTCAGTTATGACAGTACCAATCTTGTACAAGAGCTGAAGGTTCATTACAGTGTTCACAAGAGCCACCCACTGCTCCCTCTCCTAAGCCAACTGAATCAAGTTCATAGCCTCTCACTTTAGTCTTTTAATATGAATATTAATACTGCTCTCCAAACTATGCCTTGACCTCAGAAGATGTTCCTCTTCTTCAGGTTTTCCTAGCAAAATTTTCAGTGCATTTCATCTCTCCTGTGTGCTACATAGCCTGCCGATCTCCTCCTCAGTCATTTAACCATCATATTAATATCTGGTGACGAGCACAACTTATGAAGCTCCCTCCCCATCGTTATTCTTTCCCGCCTCCTCGCACTTCCTACCAATGAGGTCCAAATATCCCCTCTGTGTCCCACTCTTGAACACCCCCAGTCTACTAAGAATGTTCTTTTCTGGGATGGGTGCAATACATGGCACAGCTCTACTGACATTTCAAAGGATACTGTTGCAGCCATCAGGACAGATAACAAAGGAAGCAGCTGGATTGACTGCAATATTACACTGCCGCCAGAATACACGACAGTCATTTAATTACATAAATACATACAGACATGGAAAATCCAGCCTTCACACTTAATTTCCCCTCACAAAACAAACAAATCCAATAAAATCTGTCATTACCATTCTCTTTGTGATGATTGGGAACTCTCTTTTTTGCACGGCTGGCAATAGTGATGCCATTTTTGCCCTCCATGTCAACAATCTCCCTATTGTTGTGACCTAAGTGGGCAAATGGACGGGAAGCCAGAGCAGCTTGGTGTCGCTCCTCTGCTGCTCTCTTTTGAAACATATGGAGCTCTAGCAGCTTCAGAGGAACAAGACGTGAATTCTGCTCTCTGTAACACAACACACAACGATGCTGTAAACAGTGGGTCACTAAGGCACGTACTCCATGCAGGACAGTAGTTCTTGAAAAGTTAGAAGTCTTCCATCAAGAAATTCCCCACCTTCTATGAAACTCAAAGGCTCTGTCTTTGTTCTAAGCCACATAAAACCCATAAAATATGTATATTATTATTATTATTATTATTATTATTAAGTGTAACTGGTTGTCACCCGGTGACAGTGGTTATTTTACATGCATACAAAATATGAAATTGGTTACTACTAAATTTAAGTCGGGAGGGCTACATGAGAAGCATGTAGTGGCAACTTGGAATCTCATCTTCCCACTGACATCTGTATATCCAAATTGTAACTTCCCTTTACATTCTACAGCTAAAATTTTATAAGCCTTCTAACTCATCCATCCCTGCCATACGTCATACACGACTCTGATTAATTTCTCATGTATCACTTAATCACGGAATAATATTCTGTAAATAATACAATTTAATAAGCTCACGGAATTTTCTCCAGCCTCTTGTTACTTCTTCCCTCTTAGTTTCATATACACTCCTCACTGTAATGTTCTTTCCTCAAAGACCAAGTTTCACAGGCTAGTTTCACATTATTCTCTCACCTAGCTTCACTAACACATCAAAACAAAATCATAACTACATAATATTCAAATTTTACTATGATCCTTGCGAAACCACTCAAATGATCATGGTAACCTAACTTTGGGTTGGAACCCAAGTTAACAACCACTGCATTACACAGTGTAAGTTGCAAAATAATATGCTGACACATCACTCATCGAATTCCCCTACTACATTACCTAAAGTTGGCAGCTATGTCTTGGACCTCCATTGCTGCAGCCAGAAGACCTGTTGCATAACTTTGTAGTGGTTGAGCTGACCTCTCTGCCCAGGTGAAGAGGCGCAGAATCATACTCTCCATCTCTGGCTGCACACCAAATAAGTGTGTTCAAGTAACTGTATTGCTTCAAATGCAAATAAATAAAACTGCACACACAAAGTCACATAGCAAACATGAACAATATTATAAATAAAACATATCTCAGAATACCAGAGCATCTGAAATATGGATACAGTAACGATGCTGCCAGTACTATAAAGGTTTGACAAACACAGTGTAAGTTAATGGTGCATGACATGATAATACTTCTGTGTAGTGCAGTGCATGGTTTTTGGCTGATGGAGGAGTCAGCAGAGCTGGTGGAAGGACCTACTGGTTGTGTTGAAGAGGTGAGGAGTGGGTGTTTGGTGTTTATTTGCTTGGAACTTCAGTGTGACAAAGCCTAATGTACTTATAGAGGTGGAGAGAAGATCTAGACCAAACACAATGCCGTTGCTGCATTACTGACTCACTCCCAGCACACTGTTTGAAAATTCCACCAGCCAAAAACTATGCACTGCATTATATACACGTTATCAATGATGTGTAATGACAATGAACATGCCTTGCAGGCACAATGAAAGGCAGAAGAGCTATCATATCTATCTCAATCTTACTTGCTTATTGTGTAAATATACCTGTCAAGACTGGCAGTGCATCTTTTAAAATAGGGCTCAACTTACATGAAATTCTGCAAAACTTACTACCTGGAAGACTGCAGATGTTTCTAGGCCAGGCATAATGTCAAGCATAAGTCGACAAGCTGCTATATTTAATTTTCGAGAATCTTTGCTTGGATTTCCAATCCGAGTCCAATAGTTATCTCGCAGATAATCATTCACCAGCTGAAAAACAAAATTATTAACATAGAAAAAGGTCAGTCATACTTCGTGAGACTACATCCATACTTGCCTGTGTGGTATACAGATAGTCAATGTCCCAGTACAATACCAGAATGTAAGTCAACAACTGTACAGTTACAAGGTAGATTTCTGTCACACTGGATTCTGAACAGCAGTAGCCACTACGAGATTTATGTATTATGCAACATATGCGTAACAACAGTTGATAACTAAAAATTAAGACTTATAAAAATTAAGAGACTTATCTCCCTTACACACTTATTTACCCACCTACTCAATGACAATCACGCACACTCTCTTTGGAGTTTCTGTGTAATACTTTTGACCCCTTGGCAAATAATTTCAGCACAAACTTACAGACCATAAAAAGCAATGCATACTAAGAAACATAGAGAAAAAGGTACAAATATTTGTAAAAACTTTTTAAAACATGCTTTAATAAAAAGCTGACAGTAACCTTATTCATGAAACTATCCTTGCGGAAAAGCACCTTCAGGATGTGTCCTAGAGCACAGTCAGGATCAGCACGTGATGGATGGCGCTCATCAAAGGGATCAGGATCCATTTTCATGTAATTCTCTGTCTCAGCTTCAATGATTTCTGCCAGCCTATGAACAGTACTTTGAATTTCAACCTTTCTTCTGAAGATAGTGGTTAATAAATTTTACAGATGCATGACAGTGATGACGAAAATTGCTTTTGAACTTCAGCTTCTTGTAACAGTGCTCATATCATAGCGACTCCATTATGCACATTGTATGTCATTACACAACTAAACGGCTGTTATTTCTACAACTTCAGTACACACACTGCCTATGGTGCAACACATCATTACACATACAACAATCACAACAACACATCAAATCTGTTAACCTTTTGGCGCCAGAATTATTTTTTTAATTTTAGCACATCCTGTATATAAAATGTGAATAATACAGGAACCAAATATGTTAGATTTATGAAACAAACTGCACTTTGAAGAGGAAAAAACAGAGAGTATATACCGTGTTTAAAATATTCAGTAATTACGTGTTGAATAAATATATAAAATGCAACGTTTCGAGGTTAGCGGTGCGGTACGACCACTATAGTCGTCATTAGGCATCAAAGGGTTAATATCTGTGAACTGAACTATTGCTAAATCCAACACCTAAACCCAACATGTACCACAAATCACTACATTTTTAACAGTATGGTGTCAACTGAAACTCCTGATACCCAACCACTCACCCTAACACCTAATGTAAATTAAATGAGTGTAAAGAAGAGAAAACTGCGCATATCAACACCCTCTGTACCACACTAATCTTGTGAAGATGTTAACTACTTCCAAACCTAACCCCACCCCTACAGAGCAATGCACTAAGGTAACACAGAGTGCAGAAGTGTGAAAATCAGTGCAAATTGTGTGTACACTATTCTCCATTTCAGTGCATGTTAATGACTGAGGATCAATTCCATAGTAACCTAATCACAAGCGGAATGCTAACATGCTAATGCATTTACATTAAGTAAGATACAGGCAATACAATTACCTGGTGAGTGTTGGTACAGGATCATAAGACTGTGCCTGGTGCTCCTCATCCCAATGACGTAGTACCGTCATCACATCTGTAACTACTGACAATGGCTCCATCCTTAGCCTCTACGCATTCAGCTTACTTGGCCAAGTCTAATTAACAAAAAAATAATACTGTAATTAGTAGGAGCTGCAACAATCATTTTAGAAGGTACACTGGTGCCTATGGATATTTGTACTTGTATGAACTTCAGTTTCAAAGTTCATACCATCACCATGGGTAAAATTTATATACAGTAAATATATGTCACACTATAAAGTGGGCTGACAGTAAAGCAGTGGTCAAAAACTCTACAATTGTTACACATTGACAATATGTTAAATAGTGCAAGAAACACCTAGAAACACAGATTTGTCACTGAGAACCTAAAACAATACCCATGTAAAAGACAGTCATACATATTTCTTCATCATAAACAGAAATTATACAACTTCAAAATGGTCTATGATATTCAAAGAAACAAATTCAGCCTCTTATGTTAAATTAATCCAGGCCCCATTATTCAGAGAATAATAATACCCATTCTAACTGGGTTATGGTTAAGCATGGTGTTCCCCAAGGATCAATAATGGAGCCATTGCTTTTTTTTTATATTAATGATCTACCTAATGTTACTATTAGTATGAATTTGAGTGATAATCATAAAAAATACTATTTGTGGATGATAAAAGTGTAATAGTTAACAACCCCAATTTTACTGATTTTGAAAAAGCTATTCATAAGACTTTACAAAATACAAATAAAAGGTTTTCTTCTAACTTGCTTTCCCAAAATCTTGGTAAAACTCATTTCATGCAATTTATAACTAAACACAGCACTCATAATGTAATGTATATTAATTATAATAATAAAATAAAATTAAACACCTCTACCTTAAATTTTCTGGAAAAAACAATTAATAGCACACTGTCCTGGAAAAGTCATATAGATATGATTACATCCAAATTAACCCAAGCCTGTTGTATGGTGAGAGTGGTTAAACCGTTTCTAACAAGGGGAACACTAAAGATAATTATTATGCTTACTTTCATTCTATTATGACTTATCAGAAAATATTTTGGGGAGATTCCACAAACAGTGATAATATTTTTAGGTTAAGAAAACAAGAATTATCAGAATTATAATGGTAGCCAGAACAAGAGCCTCTGGTAGAGACATTTTTAAAATTTTTTAAATTTTACCTTTAACATCACAGTGCATTATTTTCCTTAGCCCTGTTTGTGGTTAACAACAAACAGTTACTTATGGAAAATTTTCAACTACATAATATCAAAACTATGAAAAACTCTGCTCTTTTCTGACCATCATCACATTGAATGATTTATCATAATGGACCACATTATTTTGGCATCAAAGTATACAACAAGCTTCCCTCTCAGACAAAGAATCTATCATGTAATGTTAAGCAATTTAAAACAGTTCTTAATAATTTCCTACAATGGCATTCATTTTATACATCTGATGTATATTTCAGTTACAATGAAAATTAAATTTAATCACAACATATATGTTAAGTTCTACATATCATTATATTTAGTGATCAGATACGTTGTCTAAGTAACATTCATAAAGATATACATCTATTTAGAGGTATTTTTATATCAATTTTAGCCCTTTCATTATCAGAATTGTTATATTTCTTGTATTGTTAACACTTTTTTTAAAGGAGTACTTTAGAAAAACAGACATTTGTATTAAAGGTTTTACAATCAGTCGATTTTACATAACTTACTCTTGATTCTATATAAGTTCTACATAAGTTATATGATACAGGTTTTAGGTTTACAAGTATATGTGCTCTGAAGACTTACATATAGAAATAATATGTATATTGTTATAAGTAATGTCTATATTGATTTAATCTTATAAATTATTCTATACGTAATCTTTAGAACAATATATGTTTTGGACAAGTTCTATATCCGATGGTTGTACTACTGGCAATGGATTCTGAAGTTATCAATAAATACAATACAGTACAAAACATGCGTAATCCACAATCTTTGCTAGAAGTGGAGGGCAATATTCAAAGAGAAATTGCCAATATGTCAAGCCATGATTTCTGTCATAAAGATTTGTGAGCAGCAATGTACAAAGATTGAGCTCATACCTCGCACAGAGCATTGTAAATTTCCATTACAATGAACAACTGGTAAATGTTATATTGGGAAACAACTGTTGACTGCGAGAATCATACAAAATACATAAATACATTTTGGGGAAAAAATGCAGGCTTTTATTAATGTTAAACCTGGTGGTATACACACACACACACACACATATATACTGATCACAAAGGTTTAAAGGGTTAATGTGATAAACCACTAATACAAGTCACTGCCCATGGTCATTCCATTGAGCAACATCACAGTCACAGTCACTTTTATAATTTCTCCCTTTCTCAAAACAATATTAAGCATTAAGGCTGTGCTACAAGTCTACATGCCTATGACATATGTTAATTCCTTGACCGAAAATTAAGACTAAATGCCGCCTACTCACTGACGGTGGTTGGAGAGTAATCAGTACTTAAAATCAGTGCATATGTAAAAACGGACCTGATATTTCTGGACACTCGCACCTTTCATAACTTCACTCAGCAGATAAACTTATTGTGCCAAATATGATTTTACGATAGAACATGAACGCACATTTATATATGCCTCTGAAATACGCATTCCGGCCCAACTCAATATTACTGTGTTCTGAGATACCCCTGTCTAAGGTTGCTCTTAATTATACAAATGCCACAAGCAACAAAACAAGGTTAGGCCAGAACAACCACCATGGAAGTCAGTACAAAGAAACTTAAAGACGTATACACTTAATTACCCGCGTTTGTAGCATAGGAAACATTTAAAATTCTGCTGACACTACTATACCTACGACTGAGGAGCTGTCTTTACATCAAGTCATTGTATTTGCCTTAACATGAACACTCTCGTAAACATAACCATGCACGTTTCATTCATACGTACTGGTCACCAACTGCTAACCGGAACTTTCCCTTTTGTTCCCCGTTGTACTATTTCAGAAATGAATAATTACCATCTGCCAAACAGAAAGACAGAAATCCGCATTGGTAAGCCGCGTAACATTAAAATAGCTACACTTAATTACCTTACATTATTAACGCCGGCGGTAACTTTCCACATTGCTGTCTTCTGCGTTATGACACACTGCTCCACTGCATGGATCAGAGCATGGATCAGAGTACCACTGTTTGTCTAGCTCTAATCCATGCTGTGTACCAGGACTCCTTTATCTCTGCTCTGATCCATTCGCTCCGTGTTATTTCTTACCTGTTATATATGATCTGTGCCTGCAAGTACCAACGTTACCGTGCAATAATTAACCTCCAATTTCATGGCTTCCAGCAATCAAATGTTGCACCACATTATGCCAACCTCACTTCGACGTACGATAAATACCGTTACTGATATTTACAAATAGAGCGCAAATCCACTGCCTGGGAAGTAATGCACTATTGACCCAGAACTTCGTTCTCCTTGTGACCTATCTATCGCTTTCAGTACGTATTTTAATTTCGTGATTGGAACCCCGCCGTAGACGAAGTGTTGACGTCTGAAAGGTATGTCGCTCACTGCAATTGAATTTTGGGGTTAATGGCTTGGCGCATCAACCAACTGTAAGTGTTGCTGTTAGTCCACATTACGAGCACATTCCTAGCGTCATTCCTAACAGCCCTGCGCCTGTTTTTTTTTTTTTTTTT
>Ga0123355_10005644_pt1 | contig 18367 bp, 16 predicted proteins | sample TergutEmb28metaG_3_FD_89872 | JGI IMG/M metagenome (GOLD analysis project Ga0123355, IMG submission 89872) | Embiratermes neotenicus P1 segment gut microbial communities from Petit-Saut dam, French Guiana - Emb289 P1 | ecosystem: Host-associated > Arthropoda: Insects > Digestive system > Gut ... | reverse complement strand
CGGGGACACGAATTCATGGACGACCGGGCTGCGCGAGCCCCACGGGCCGACCACGAACCAGTTGCGGTTGCTGACGACGACGCCCTCGGCGCGGGTGAACTCGTAGAAGCCCTGCGCGTTGGTCCGGGTCGCGCCGATGACCGTGAACTGCGCTGCCGGGTTGACGCGGTGATACAGCACGATCAGGCGGTTGGCGCTGCTCGGGCCATTCAGCTGGCCGTAGATGAGCATGCTCTGACCGGCCGTGATCGGGTCCGGGGTGGCCGCGATCGTGAGGCTGTGGTTGGGCCACTGGTGATGGCGCCAGTGCCGCTGCGCGGCGTGGGCGGTACCTGCCAGCGCCAGCGCCAGCAGGCCCGTCAAGATGGTGATTCCGACTGCGGTCCTCGTCAGAGGCTGAACTCGCATTTCCGACTCCCTCCCAAGAAGTGAGTTGACATCCGCTGAAACACGCACAGGGCCGGCAGAGTTGCGAGCCTCTTTATTGATTCTGCGTTAATGTCCCGTTCAGGTTGGGGTGAGGGCGAGATCGCCGCCGAGCAGCGGTCCGGCGCCTGGCGGAGCGGCGGTCCGGCGCCAGGCCGGGCGACGGTCCGGGGCCACGTACGCGTAGACTCGCCGCCATGGCTGTGGTCTGCGTGCGCGGGCCGCTGCGCTCGCTGGCGAGCGGCCGCGGAGAACACGAGCTGACGGGTGCGACGGTGTGCGACGTGCTGCGCACCTTCGAGCGTGAGAACCCCGCCGCGAGCGGCTGGATCCTGGACGAGCGCGGCCTGATCCGGCGGCACATCAACGTCTTCGTCAACGGCGAGCGCGGCGAAGAGACGACTGCCCTGGGCGCGACTGATCGCGTCGAGGTGATTCCTGCGATAACGGGAGGCTGAGGGTGACGGAGCTGGTTGTCGGCACGAAGAAGGGCCTGTTCCTGCTGGACGGGGAGGCCGGGCAGGGCAGCAGCGGCAGTACGGACGACTACGAGGTGACGGCGCGCGCGTTCGCCGGGCAGCCCGTCGACTTCGCGATCCGTGACCCCCGCAACGGGCGGCTGTTCGCGGCCGTGACCTCTCCGTTCTACGGGCCCAAGCTGTTCTTCACGGACGGAGATCCCGCCGGCGAATGGCAGCAGGCGGAAGGTGTCAGCCTGCCGGAGGGCGGTGAGCAGGCGCTCGAGCGGATCTGGGTGATCGCGCCCGGTGAGGCGCCGGGCACGCTCTACATGGGCGGCGACCCGGGCGTGCTGTTCGAGAGCCATGACGGCGGCGCCAACTGGGAGATCAACGCCGGCCTCTGGAACCAGCCCTCGCGGCCGCAGTGGCAGCCGGGCGGCGGCGGGCTGTGCCTGCACTCGATCAGCACCTGGCCGGGTGACCCCGAGCGCATTGCGGTCGCGGTCTCGGCGGCCGGGATGTGGCTGAGCGATGACGGCGGCCACAGCTGGCGCCGCGGAAACGGCGGGCTCAGCCCGCGGTATCTGCCGGAACTGCCCGCCGAGCTCGCGCCCGACCCCGACGCACCCCCCGCCCTGTGCGTGCACCACGTCGAGCGCGCCCCCTCGTCGCCCGAGCGGATGTTCATGCAGTTCCACGGAGGCGTCTACCGCTCCGACGATGGCGGCGAGAGCTGGTCGCAGATCGGTGCCGGCCTGCCGTCGGACTTCGGCTTCCCGCTCAAGGTCGACCCCGCCGATCCGGACAGCGCCTATGTGATCCCGCTGGTCGCCGACATGGACCGCGTCACGCCCGAGGGGCGCGTGCGCATCTACGAGACCCGTGACGGCGGCGGGTCCTGGGCGCCGCGCGGCGAGGGCCTGCCCGCCGAGCACGCCTACCTCACGGTCCTGCGCCAGGCGTTCACCAGCACCGGCGCGGGCGATCAGCTGCAGCTGTATTTCGGCGCGACCTCCGGGGATGTGTTCGCATCCGGCGACGCGGGCGCGACCTGGTCGACCGCGCGGACGCGGCTGCCGCCGGTGTTCTCGGTCACGGCGGTGTGATCAGCGGCCTGCGGGGGCGGTTGGCCCGCTGGCCACCGCCCCCGGCTCAGACGCGGCCGGTGTCCCTGCGGTAGGCGTAGGCGCCGACCGCCGCGAGGATCACCGTCCAGCCGAGCACCACGATCCAGGCCATCGCACCCCATCCCTGGCCGTGCAGCGAGACGCGCCCGGCCTGGACGAGCCAGAAGGACGGCAGGAACCGCCCGACGTCGTACAGGAACCCGTGGGTGATCGGGAACCAGGTTCCGCTCAGGAGGGCGAGCAGCGAGACGATGCCGCCGGTGGCCGGGCCGACGCTGTCAACCGTGAGCATGTGGCCGAGCGCCACGCCGAGCGCGCCGAACGGGAGCAGCGCGATCAGGATCAGGATCGTCATCTCCAGCCAGTCGTGAGCGGAAAGGCTGACACCCAGGATCAGCCCCGATACATAGAGCAGCGCGAGACTGACCGCCGCCATCGCGTAGGCGGTGAGAACCTTCGCGCGCATGTAGGCGCGCACCGACAGCGGCGTGATCCGCAGCTGGCGGGTCCAGCCGACCTGGCGCTCACCGGCGATCCGGAAGCCCGCCGACATCATCGACATCATCGTTCCGAACGACGCCAGGCTTACCATGTAATAGAGCGGCGCCGAGATGCCGGTCGAGCTGAGATCGGGCGTGTGCCTGTTCGGCAGCGCGATCACGAAGTACAGGATCACGGGGAAGCCGAACGCGAACAGGAACAGGCGCCGGTCACGGAAGGTCCGCAGCAGCTCGTAGCGGGTGTAGGCGACCGAGCTCACCGGCCGCCCTGATCGGAGGTGAGGTGGATGAAAACGTCCTCGAGTCCGGCGCCGGTCACCTCGATGTCGCGCGCCTCCGGGTAGCGCTGCAGCAGCGCCCGGATCGCGGTGTCGGAATCGGAGCAGGCGAGCGTCACCGAGTCACCGTGCCGGGTTGCGGACGTGACGCCGGCGGTCGCCGCCAGCTCGCTGTCGGCAACGCCGGGCAGCGTCATCTGGATCTGGCGCCCGCTGAGTCGGCCCTTGAGCTCCGTCGTCGAGCCGTCGGCGACGACCGAGCCCTGCGCCATCAGGATCACGCGATCGGCGTTCGCGTCGGCTTCCTCGAGGTAGTGGGTCGCGAAGATCACCGTCTTGCCCTCGGATGCGAAGCGGCGCATCGAGGCCCAGAAGACGCGCCGCGCCTCGACGTCCATAGCCACGGTCGGCTCGTCGAGGATCAGCAGACCGGGGTCGCTGACGACCGCGAGGGCGAAGCGCACGCGCTGGGTCTGCCCGCCCGAGAGCTTCTGCGAGCGCTGGTCGGAGGCCTGCTCGAGCCCCGCCAGCTCGATCACGCGGTCGACGGCCAGCGGCGACGGGTACAGCGAGGCGACCATCGCGATCAGCTCCCTCGGCGTGAGGTTGCGGATCAGGTCCCCCGTCTGCAGCATCGCGCCGACGAGGCCGTGCTGAACCGCCTCCCGCGGTGAGCGCCCCAGAACCTGCAGCGAGCCTGCGTCGGGCTCGATCAGTCCGAGCACCATGTCGATGGTCGTCGTCTTACCGGCCCCGTTCGGGCCGAGCAGGGCGACGGTCTCACCGCGCGCGATCGAGAGGTCGATGCCGCGCACCGCGCGGATCGGCCCGCTCGGACCCCGCCAGGACTTGGCCAGGGCCCGCAGCGAAACAGCCGATTCGGCGGCGCTCATCCCATGAAGGTCTGACAGCGCCGCGCGAGCGCCTCGTTACTCGGTGCCGGTGAGCGCCGGCTTCTTCTGGATCCACTTCGAGGTGCAGGGCACCTTCGCGAGGTCCGCGCGGCTCGCGTACCGGTGCGCGATCTCGGTGACCTCGCTCAGCAGGTCGTCGCGCAGGGTGGTCGGCTTGAGCCCGAGCTCGAGGAAGTTGTCGTTGGCGACGAACAGGTCGTTCTCGGCGTCTTCCTTGCGAGGGTTGTCGACGTAATCGATCTCCGCGCCGGTGAGCTCGGAGACGAGCTTGGCCAGGTCGCGCACGCGGTGGGTCTCGGTCATCTGGTTGAAGACCTGGACGCGCTCGCCGCGGGCGGGCGGGTTCTCGATCGCCAGCTGGATGCAGCGGACCGTGTCCTGGATGTGGATGAAGGCGCGGGTCTGGCCGCCGGTGCCGTGCACGGTCAGCGGGTAGTTGACCGCGGCCTGCATCAGGAAGCGGTTGAGGACGGTGCCGAAGTCGCCGTCATAGTCGAAGCGGTTGATCAGGCGCGGGTCGAGCCGGGTCTCCGCCGTCTGAGTGCCCCAGACGATGCCCTGGTGCAGGTCGGTGACGCGGGTCTGATCGTTCTTGGCGTAATACGCGAACATCAGCTGGTCGAGCGTCTTGGTCATGTGGTAGACGCTGCCCGGGTTGGCCGGGTACAGGATCTCCTGCTCGATGTGGCTGCCGTCGTCGGCCTCGACCTTGATCGCGAGGTAGCCCTCGGGGATCTGCATGCCGGCCGTGCCGTAGCCGTAGACACCCATTGTGCCGAGGTGGACGATGTGGATGTCAAGGTCGGATTCGACCGCTGCCGCCAGCACGTTGTGCGTCGCGTTGACGTTGTTGTCGACCGTGTAGCGCTTGTGGGCCGAGTCCTTCATCGAGTACGGCGCGGCGCGCTGCTCGGCGAAGTGGACCACGGCGTCGGGGCGGTACTCCCTGAACAGGCCGAGCAGGCCGGCGTAATCCTGTGCGACATCGACGCGATGGAACGGGATCTCGTGCCCGCTGACCTCCTGCCAGGCGGCGAGGCGGGCGCCGGTCGTGGTGATCGGGGTCAGCGACTCGGCTTCGAGCTCGATGTCCATCTGCCGCCGCGCCAGGTTGTCGACGATTACGACGTCATGGCCCTGGGCCGAGAGATGAAGTGATGTCGGCCATCCACAGAAGCCGTCTCCACCGAGAATCAAGATGCGCAAGGAAACTCCTTTGAAATGTCTACTGGCCCAGAACGGTCCTCGGGCCGACGTCAACCGCGCGGCTCGTGGTCGGCTGGTCCGTGTGATCCGACCATGAAATTAGCTGCCTAACATAGCGCCAGCTTCCGATAGAAGGAGCGCGCAGGCCGGTTTGTCTTTACATTGACCTTATCCGGCGGCCCCCGAGAGGCAAGGAGATCCTGATGACGCAGACACTGGCCGCGGGCAGCGGCAGCTTTACGATCGGCGGCGAGCTCACGGTCAACAGGCTCGGATACGGGGCAATGCAGATCACCGGGCCGGGGGTGTGGGGCCCTCCCAGCGACCCGCAGGAGGCCGTGCGGGTGCTGCGCCGCGCCGTTGAGCTGGGGATCAACTTCATCGACACGGCGGACTCCTACGGGCCGGTCGTCTCCGAACAGCTCATCCGCGAGGCGCTGCATCCATATCCCGACGACCTCGTGATCGCGACCAAGGGCGGCCTGACCCGGCAGGGCCCGGGCATCTGGACCCCGGTCGGGCGCCCCGCCTACCTGCGTCAGCAGTGCGAGCTGAGCCTGCGCAACCTCGCGCTCGAGCGGATCCCGCTCTACCAGCTGCACCGCATCGATCCCGAGGTGCCGCTCGCCGACCAGCTGGGCGAGCTCAGGGACCTGCAGAGCGAGGGCAAGATCGGGCACATCGGCCTCTCCGAGGTGAGCGTCGAGGAGCTCGAGGCGGCGCAGGAGATCGCTCGGATCGCGACCGTCCAGAACCTGTACAACCTCGGCAACCGTCAGTCCGAACCGCTGCTCGACAACTGCGCCGAGCACGGCATCGGCTTCATCCCGTGGTTCCCGCTGGCCACCGGCAGGCTCGCGCAGGAGGGCGGCCCGCTCGCCGAGCTCTCGGGCACAACCGGCCACACGCCGTCGCAGCTGGCGCTCGCGTGGCTGCTGAAGCGCTCGCCGGTGATGTTGCCGATCCCGGGGACCTCGTCGGTCGCCCACCTCGAGGAGAACACCGCGGCGGCCGTGATCGAGCTGAGCGACGAGGACTACGAGGCGCTGGCGACTGCCACGGCGTGAGCAGACCCCCGGCCGCGGCTCATTGCTCGGGGGATTGCAGGTAGGCCAGCACCGCCAGCACACGGCGGTGATCGGTCGAGGATTGCGGCAGGTCGAGCTTGCCGAGGATGCTCTGGACGTGCTTCTCGACGGCGCCGACCGTGAGCACCAGCGCCTCTGCGATGCCGGCGTTCGAGCGGCCCTCGGCCATCAGCCCCAGCACCTCGCGCTCGCGCGGGGTGAGCCGTTCGAGCGGGCCGTCGCTGCGGCGGCGCGAGAACAGCGCGGCGACGACGTCCGGGTCCAGGGCGGTGCCGCCGTCGGCGACCCGGCGGACCGCCTCGAGGAAGTCGGCGACATGCATGATGCGGTCCTTGAGCAGGTAGCCGATGCCGCCGCCGCGGTCGGCGAGCAGCTCCTCGGCGTAGGCCTGCTCGACGTATTGCGAGACCACCAGCACGGCCGTGCCGGGAGCCTGCCGGCGAACCTCCAGCGCGGCGCGCAGTCCCTCGTCGCGGTATCCCGGGGGCAGCCTGATATCGACCACCGCGAGGTCTGGCTTGCGGGCCAGGACCTCGCGGACCAAAGCGTCGCCGTCGGCGACCGCGGCAACGACCTCGATGTCGTTGTCCCGCAGCAGCCGCGTGAGTCCATCGCGGAGTAGGGCAAGGTCCTCGGCTATGACCACACGCACGGAAGCTCAGCGTAAACCGTCGTTGGGCCTCCGGGTGGGCTGGTCACGTGCAGGGTGCCGTCGAGTGCCTCGACGCGATGGCGCAGACCCGTGAGTCCGCTGCCGTTGGGATTGGCGCCGCCGATGCCGTCGTCCTTGATCTCGATCTCGAGGTGCTGGCCGACCTCCGCGATGCGGATCTCCAGCCAGTCGGCGTGGGCGTGCTTGGCGGCATTGGTGAGCGACTCGGCGGCGACGAAGTAGGCGGCGCTCTCGACCGCGGACGGCGGCCGCTTCGGGATGTCGCAGGACAGCACGACGTGCATCGGCGTGGCGTTCGCGAGCGCGCTGATCGCCGCCTCGAGCCCGCGGTCGGCGAGCACCGGCGGATGGATGCCGCGGGCGAGGTCACGCAGCTCGCGCAGCGCCTGTTCGGCGCCGGCGCGGGCCTCGGCGAGCAGCTCGCTCGCGCGCTCCGGGTCCTGCGAGAGCTTCTGCTCCGCCATCCCGAGGCTCATCCCGAGCGCGACCAGGCGCGCCTGCGCGCCGTCGTGGAGGTCGCGCTCGATGCGGCGCAGCTCGCTGTCCTGGACGTTGACGGCGCCGGCGCGGGAAGCGGTCAGCGTCTCGATGCGCTCAGCCATCGCGCGCGGGCCGGCGAGCAGGACCGCGCCGCCAACCGCGCCGACGATCAGCGCCAGGCCGAGCAGCGTCCAGATCGGCCAGAAGTAGCCGTGACCCGAGACCGCCCACACGCACACCGTGAACACCCAGAAGATCGCCGCGATCCCGGCGGTCCCCGCCAGCGTCGTGCTGCCGCGGAAGCGCCGCTTGACGAGCTCCGTGTTTTCGCTGAGCTCGAGCAGCCAGGCATGCATCCCGAGCGCGGTCGCGAACGGGAGGACCACCCAGATCGGCCAGAAGTACCCGCGTGAGGCCGCTGCCCAGATGAAGATCACCGTCCCGACGAGCGAGCCGTCCACAACCGCGTGGGTCCGGAGCCCGCGGCGCGTCGGGCCGGCCACAGCAAGGCCGGCCCGAGCGGAACCAGCTGCGCGTTCCACCGACGCTTCCAGCTGGGTCGGATCGTCGCCCAGGAATGCGGCGGTCAGCGGCACGAACGCCGCGCCGAGCGGATAGGCCAGCGCCACCGACAGCGCCAGCAGGATCACTCCGACAGGCACGAACGGCAGTGCCTGCAGCACCGTGTGGGCGTGCCAGAAGCCGAAGCTGATGCTGGCGCCGTGATGTATGAACGGGATCCACAGCGGCCCGAAGATCATGCCGATGGCGCTGCCCAGCAGGGCCACCATCGCCACGCCGACGGGGAAGCCGACGAACCAGCGGATCCAGAGGAACCCCTGGGCCCGCCAGAAGCCGGCGCCGAACAGCGCCTTTGCGCGGGCGCGGATGCCCCCGCCCCTCGGTATCGAGAGGGCGGGGACGTGCGCGTCGACGCCGAGCAGCGACCGCGCTAGCTCGGCCTCCACGGCCGTGAAGCCGCGGGTGGCGAAGGCCAGCGCCAGCAGCACCGGGATCACCATCGGCGTGATCGCCAGACCGACCGTCAGGCTCCAGAGCGTGATCAGGGCGGTGAACCAGGCCAGCCCCAGCGGCAGGCCCAACAGCAGGTAGGCGAGCCGCCGGTAGGTGACCGGATCGGTCAGTGTGCGGGCGATGGCCGTCATCTCAGACCGCCTCGGGCACGCGGCCGACCGGGCGGCTGCTTGGGCGGACGGCTCCGGGGGCGCCGGCGCGAGCGGCATCGTGGCTGACCCGCGGTAGCCAGGACAGCCTGCGCGGGAGGTACCAGTTCCAGTCGCCGAGCATCTTCATCGTCGCTGGCAACAGGATCCCACGGATCACGGTGGCGTCGAGCAAAACGGCGACTGCGAGCCCGACCCCCAGCTGCTTGATGTCCAGGGAGGGCAGCCAGGCGAAGATCGCGAATACCGCGACCATCACCGCGGCTGCTGCCGTGACCGTGCCGGCCGTCGACCCGATCCCCTTGCCGACCGCGTCGGAGGTGGACATGCCGCCGTCACGCAGCTCCTTGATGCGGCTGATGATGAACACGTGATAGTCCATCGACAGGCCGAACAGGACCGCGAACAGGAACAGCGGCAGCCAGGTGACGATTGCGCCGTCGGAATGGAAGCCGAGCAGCCGCTGCAGGTGGCCGTCCTGGAAGATCCAGACGAGCACGCCATAGGCGGCGCCGACCGACAGCAGGTTCAGCGCGATCGAGGTGATCGGGATCACGATCGACCGGAACGTCACGAGCATCAGCAGGAATGCCAGCCCCAGCACGAACGCGAACACGATCGGCATGTGGTCCTTGATCTGCTGAGTGGCGTCATAGCTGCCGGCCGTCTGGCCGGTGACGGCGTAGGTGGCGCCGTGCAGGTGCCCGAGGCTGGCGGGCAGAATCTGCTCGCGCAGCTTCAGCATCGCGGCCGTCGAGCGTGCATCGCTGCCGTTGCCGACCAGCGGCACCGCGATCTGTGCGCCCCTGTGGGTGCCGTTGAACATCACCTGGATCGGCTTCTTGAACTGGCCGCTTGAGAGCGCCAGGTGCTCGAGGCGGCCGATCGCCGCGTGCGCCTGCGGTGAGGTCAGGTCGTTGCCGCGCAGCGCGATCCACGCCGGCGTGTCGGACCCCGGGAAGGCCTTCTGGATCTTCTCGTAGCTGTTGTAGGCGGAGGTGCCGTGCGGCATGTCGGCGGGGCCGAGCAGGATTGTGTGCATGCCCAGGGCGGGCAGCGCCAGCACGACGAGCACGCCGGCCGAGATCAGCGCGGCCGGCTTTGGGCGACGCAGGACCGGCGTCAGGATCGCCTTCCAGATCCGCGACTCCGTCCGGGGACGGCGGATGCGGCCCTTGTCGACCTTGTCGCCGAGGCGGCTCAGCAGCGCCGGCAACACGGTCAGCGAGCCGACCATCGCCATCAGCACGACCAGCATCGCGCCGACTCCGAGTGATTCGAACGTGGTCGAGCCGCTGAGCAGCATGCCGGCCATCGCGATCAGCACCGTGATCCCGGAGGCGAGCACTGCGCGGCCGGAGGTCGCGGCGGCGCGCTCGAGCGCGTCACGGTGACTGTGGCCGGCCCGGCGTTCCTCACGCTCGCGCTTGAGGTAGAAGAGCGAGTAGTCGACGCCGACCGCCATGCCCATCAGCAGCATCACCGAGCTGGTGGCAGAGGATGAGTTGAAGACGTGGCTTGCGATCGCGGCCAGGCCGCCCGCGCCGATCACGGCCGAGAAGGCCAGCAGCACCGGGATTCCGGCGGCCACGAACGCGCCGAAGCCGATCAGCAGGATCAGGAACGTGATCGGGAGTGAGAGCTCCTCGGCCTTCTGGATGCCGCTCGTCGTCGCGTTTGACTGCGCGAGCTCGGAGGTCGCGTCGCCGAACTCGGCGACAGTGAACCCGGGCGCGCCGCGCTGCAGCCGCGCGACCGTGTTCAGCACGGGCTGCACGCGGTTACCGGCGGTGTCGGGGTTTCCCCGCATGTTGAACTCGACCAGCGCCGAGTGGCCGTCCTTGGAGATCTGCCCGGAGTTGCCGGGGGTGAGCGGCGACTTGAGCTGATCGATCTGCCTGAGCGGCTCGATCGCCGCTGCGACGCGTTCGATCTCCCGTCTGAACCTGGGATCGGAGACGCTCAGGCTGCGGTTCTGGACGAGCACCTGCTCGCTGGCGACGTTCTTGAATCCCGACTTGGTGAGCAGCGTCTGCGCGCGGGCCGACGGGCCGGCGCCCTGCGCCGCGTTGCTCAGATTGATCGTGCCGGCGAGGTTTCCGGCGACAGTCGCGACGATGACGACGGCGAGCCACAGGAAAGTCGCGGTCTTCCAATGCGCCGCACTCCAGCGCCCTGCACGGTATGCGATGTTCATGGTCCCTTCCTCTCGTTGGCTTGAGGTCACGAGGGAAAGACTCCCGTTCGGGCCTGCCTTCGCCAATGGGGGGAACGGGCGTCAGGGGGTGGGGCTAGCTGGTGTGTCCGGGTTCGGGTCGGGCGAGGTTGCGGGCGAGCGGCCGAGGCGGAAGACGGCGCGCGGGATGTCACTGACGAGCGCCTTTGCGATCGCGTGCGCGTCCTGTTCGCTCAGCTGATGGTCGATGACCAGCTCGGCCAGGTAGCGTGCGTCGAGGCGGCGGCTCATGTCGTGTCTCGACGGAATCGAGCAGAGCGCGCGGGTGTCGTCGATGAAGCCGGATGTCTTGTTGAAGCCGGCCGTCTCGGTCACAGCAGCGCGGTAGCGGCGGACCGCGGCAGGAGCGTCGAGGAACCACCAGGGAGCGCCGGCATAAACGCTCGGGTAGAAGCCCGCCAGCGGGGCGATGTCCCGCGAGAACGCGGTCTCGTCGACGGTGAACAGCACGATGCGGAAGTTCGGATTGGTGCCGACCTGGTTGAGCAACTCGCGCAGGGGCTCGGTGAAGGTGGTCACGGCAGGCAGGTCGTGGCCCGTGTCGGGCCCGAAGCGGTTGTAGGTGGGCGCGTGGTGGTTGCGGATCACGCCCGCGTGCAGCTGCATCACGAGCCCGTCCTCGGCGGCCATCAGCCCGAGCTGGAACAGCATGTTGCGGCGGTAGAAGACTGACTCCCTCCGGCTCAGCCCGCCGGCCAGGCCGAGCTTGTGGATGCTCTCAGCCTGTTCGTCGCTGAGCGGGGTCGCCCAGGCGTCGGTGACGCCAACGTCGGTGGCGGTGGCACCGTGGCGCTTGAAGTGCTCGCGCCGGTTGCGCAGCGCGTCGAGCAGGCCGTGGTAGCTGCCGCAGTCGATGCCGGTGACGGCGGACAGCTGCTCGAGCCGCTCGGGCCAGTCGCGGCGGGCCGGCGACATATAGGCGTCGGCGCGGAAGGTCGGGATGATCCTGGTCGCGACGGCGTCGTCGGCGGCGAGCCGGCGGTGATGCTCAAGCGAGTCGGAGGGGTCGTCGGTCGTCGCCAGGACGTCGACGTTGAAGCTTTCGAGCAGTTCCCGGGGACGGTAGGCCGGCTGCGACAGGCGCTCTGAGAGTTGGTCGAAGAGCTCGTCAGCGGTGTCCGCGGCCGGTGCCAGTGTGATGCCGAAGACGCGGGTCAGCGCATCCTCGAGCCAGTAGCGGACCGGGGTCCCGGCGAACCGGCGCCAGTTGGCGCAGAGCGCCCGCCAGATCTCGCGTGGCGGCGTGGTCGAGTCGCCGAGCCCGAGGCTGTCAAGCTCGATGCCGGAGCTGTGCAGCAGCCGCGTGACGTAGTGGTCGGGCGTGACGAACAGCGCCGCCGGGTCCGTGAACGGGCGGTTGGTCTCGAGCAGTTCGGGGCTCACGTGCCCGTGCGGCGAGATGATCGGCGCGTCTGCTGTCCCTGCGTATAGCTCCCGCGCGAGGGCGCGCACCGCGGGGTCGATGCCGAGCAGCCGGTCGGGGTGCGGAGCCACGGGTCCAGGCTAACGCTGGGGAGTGGCGCGATGCCGCCTCGCGCCGAGCGCGCTCGGGTAGGGGTACCTCTGGAGAGGGGTTCGCACGTGTGCCGGGAGTGTTACGCCGTGTGTCGAAAGTGTGTCATCCGGCGGGTTTAATGGGCTCTTGTCACAGTTCTGTGAGACGTCGTGACACTCTGGTCACATGTGTGGACCCCCCTCTGAGGGGGTGGGCTGGTCGGCACGGGCTCGACTGCGAGAGACTGCAGGCGCGATGAGAGCGGCCCGGCTCAACCGAACCAGCTGGCCCGCGCCGGCACGGCCGGTGAGGATCGTGCACATCGGGCTCGGGAACTTCGCCCGTGCGCACCAGGCGTGGTACACGATGGCCGCCGACCCCGATCGCGAATGGGGCATTGCGGCGTTCACGGGCCGAGGCCCGGGTGCGGCCGAGGCGCTGGCACCGCAGCAGGGGCTCTACACGCTGATCGAGCGCGGGCCGGTCGAGGATCAGTTGAGCATCGTCGACGTCCTGCAGGACGCTCGTCCCGGGACCGACGTCGGCGCGTTGATCGCGGCCGTGGCCGCGCCCGGAACGTGCGTGGTCACACTCACCGTTACCGAGGCGGGCTATGCGGGCACCGGCGCCGAGTCGGTACCAGGGCGGCTTGCGCTCGCGCTCGGCCAGCGGCGCATGTCTGGCAGCGGGCCGCTTGCAGTGGTCAGCTGCGACAACCTGCACGCCAACGGGGAGCTGCTGCGGGCGCGGACGCTCGCGGCGGCTGATAATCCGCTCGGGGAGTGGATTGAGCGCGAGGTCTCGTTCGTGAGCACGTCGGTTGACCGGATCACGCCGCGGGTCACTGCGGAGGATCGTGCGCTGGCAGAGCGCGAGCTGGGACTGATCGATGCCGCGCCGGTCGTCACTGAGCCGTTCACGGACTGGGTGCTGTGCGGCGAGTTCCCGGCCGGGCGGCCCGAGTGGGAGCGGGCCGGCGCACGGTTCGTGACCGACATCGAGCCGTGGGAGCTGCGCAAGCTGTGGCTGCTGAACGGCGGACACTCGCTGCTCGCGTACCTCGGTCTGGTGCGGGGGCACGCGACGGTGGCGGATGCGGTCGCGGATCGTGAGCTGGTGGCGGCGTTGCATGAGTTCTGGGATCTGGCCGGGCGGTACCTGCCAACTGGGGTCGATCTTGACCTGCCGGCGTATCGCGCGCAGCTGCTCGAGCGTTTTGAGAACGCGAGGATCGGCTACCCGCTGCTGCAGATCGCGGACGACGGGTTCGACAAGCTGCGGGTTCGGGTCGTGCCAGTGATCGAGGCGGCGGCCGCCGCCGGTATGCCGGCAGCGCCCGCGATGCGGATCGTGGAGGCGTGGGCGCGGTGGCTGAGCGCCGACCCGGAGCGGGCGCAGACCGACCAGAACGCCCGGGTGCTGCGGCGAGTGCTCGGTTCACGTGGCGGAGATGACACGATTCGCGGACTGATCGAGCTTCTGGAGATCGAATGAACATCGCAAGCGCCGAGGTCGTGATCACGAGCCCGAGCCGGAACTTCGTCACCTTGAAGCTGACGACCGACGATGGGGTAGTGGGGCTCGGGGACGCGACGCTGAACGGGCGCGAGCTCGCGGTCGCGACATATCTGCGCGAGCACGTCGCGCCGCTGCTCCCGGGCCGCGACGCCCACCGCATCGAGGACACCTGGCAGTACCTGTACCGTGGCGCCTACTGGCGGCGCGGGCCGGTGACGATGGCGGCGATCGGCGCCGTCGACATGGCGCTGTGGGACATCAAGGGAAAGGTTGCCGGGCTGCCGCTGTACCAGCTGATCGGCGGGGCTTCGCGCAACGGCTGCCTCGCGTACGGGCACGCATCGGGCGCGACGCTCGAGTCACTGTCCGAGTCGATCGGCTCCTACCTCGATCAGGGCTTCCGTGCGGTCAGGGTGCAGTCGGCCGTGCCCGGGATCCGGGCGCTCTACGGGGTCGCGGACCAGCCCCAGCCGACGGGTGAGCGCTATGACTACGAGCCCGCGGGCCGGGGCGAGCGGCCGGCAGAGGAGGACTGGGACACGGCCGCCTACCTACGCCACCTGCCGAGCGTGTTCGAGCACGTGCGCGGCGAGTTCGGGCCGGAGTTGCCGCTCCTGCACGACGCACACCACCGTCTCACGCCGATCGAGGCGGCGCGGCTCGGCAAGTCACTCGAACCGTATGACCTGTTCTGGCTCGAGGACTGCACCCCGGCCGAGAACCAGCAGGGGCTGCGGCTCGTGCGCCGGCACACGACCACGCCGCTGGCGATCGGTGAGGTGTTCAACACCGTGTGGGACTTCCAGCAGCTGATCTCCGAGCAGCTGATCGATTACGTGCGTGCCGCCGCGACCCACTTCGGCGGGGTGACGCCGCTGCGCAAGGTGATGGACTACGCCGCGCAGTACCAGATCCGCTCCGGCTTCCACGGTCCCACCGACGTCTCTCCGGTCGGGTTCGCGGCACAGCTGCATGTCGGGCTCGCGATCCACAACTATGGGATCCAGGAGTACATGGAGCACAGCCCCGAGACCAACTCGGTGTTTCGGTCGGGCCTGACCTTCGACGACGGGTACCTGCACCCGGGCGACGCGCCCGGGCTGGGTGTTGAGCTCGACGAGCAGGCCGCGGCGCGGTTCCCGTACGAGCCGGCCTACCTCCCCGTCAGCCGGCTGCGCGACGGCACGATCCACGACTGGTGAGGCTGCTGACCGGCGAGCCCTGGCTCACAGCATCGTCAGCTGCCGGTCTGGCCACCGCTGGTCGAGCGCGCGCGGGTCGCCGCCGGACGACTCGAAATCGAGCAGCTTGCGCTTGCGATCGAGCCCGCCGCCGTAGCCGCGCAGCGAACCGTCGGCACCGATCACGCGGTGGCACGGGATGATGATTGGGATCGGCGTGCGGGCGACGCAGCCCGCGACCGCGCGGGGCTCGATCCGCTGGTGTCCGTCGCCTCGCTCCGCGCTCAGCGCCCGCGCGATCTCACCGTAGGTCGTCGTCTGCCCGTATGGGATCTCTTGGAGCAACTGCCAGACGCGCTGCTGGAAGGCGGTTCCGGCTGGCGCGAGCGGGAGCTCGAAGCGCCGGCGCTCCCCGGTGAAGTACTCGTGGAGTTGGTGGGCCGCGAGGTCCAGCGGCAGGTTCTGGGGTGATGGCTCGGCGTCCGTCGGACCGCGGCCTGGGAAGTAGAGATGGAGCAGATGCTCGTCATCGCCGTGCAGCGTCAGCGTGCCGATCGGAGTTGGGCAGGTCTGGTATCGCATGCCTGTTAAACGTGTTCGGCGGAGGCTGTGTGAGATCGCCTCACGGATCGGCGTGGGCCGCGGCGATCTCCGCGCCCAGGCGGCAGTTACCGCGGACCAGCTCGAGGTTGACCTCGACGCTCGTGCCGTCCGTGCGGGAGTGGATGAAGTCGAGCAGGAACGGGGTGATCGCCTTGCCGGTGATGCCGGCGGCGGACGCGGCCTCGAGCGCCTCCTCGATCATCCGGTCGTGCGTTTCGCGGTCGAGTTGGTCGGCGGCGGCCAGCGGATTCGCGACGAGAATGCCGCTCTGCCGGCCGAGCGCGTCGGCGGCGCGCATGATCGCGGCCACCTCGGCGCCGCTCGAGACCGAGAAGTCGACCTCGATGCCGCTGTCCGCCAGGTAGAACGCCGGGAACCTGCGCGTCCCGAACACGAGGACCGTCACGCTCAGGGTCTCGAGGCGCTCGAGCGTGGCCCGGATGTCGAGGATCGACTTGACGCCGGCCGAGACGATGGTGACCGGGCAGCTCGCGAGGATGCCGAGGTCTGCCGACTCGTCGAAGGTCTCGTTCGCGTCGCGGTGGACGCCGCCGATCCCGCCCGTTGCGAACACGCGAATCCCGGTGCGGGAGGCGAGCCACGCCGTCGCGGCCACCGTCGTCCCACCGCTGGCGCCGCGGGCAATCGCCACAGGAAGGTCACGCACGCTCAGCTTGAGCGCTCCGCGAGTACCGGCTGCGGCCAGCCGCTCGAGCTGCTCCGGCTCGACGCCGATCCGCGCGACGCCGTCGATCACGGCGATCGTGGCGGGGACCGCGCCGTTCTCGGTCAGTGTTCGCTCGAAGTCGGCCGCGGCGCGGACGTTCTCGGGATACGGCAGCCCGTGGGTGATGATCGTCGACTCGAGCGCCACCACCGGGGCACCCTCGCGCAGCGCCGTGGCGACACGCTCGGACACGACGATGCGGTCCGAGGTGTTCGCTGAGGCGGGGGCGGCGGGCACCGGAGCGAACCGTACTCGATCATGTCGGGCGTGAATCCGAGTCCCGGGCAGCCCGAACGCGTCCCGCCGCTGATCGCCACGCTCGGCGACCTGATGCTGGACGTGCTGGTGCTCCCCAGGGCGCCGCTCGCGGCCGACGGGGACACGCCGGCGACGATCCGCCTCGCCGCGGGCGGGCAGGCGGCCAACGTCGCCGCCTGGGTGAGCGCCCTGGGCGCCCGCAGCCGGCTGATCTGCGCGCGCGGCAGCGACGCGGCGAGCGTGATCGCGGCCGCCCATCTGAATCGTCAGGGGGTCGAGATCTGCGGCCCGGTGATCGCGGGATCCGGTGGCGTCGTGGTCTCGACGCGCGGGATCGACGGCGCACGGACGATGGCCTCCGACCCTGGTGTCGCGGCTGAGCTCGGGCCGGCCGAGCTCGACCCGGCATGGACTGAGACAGCAGACCTGCTGCACATCTCGGGGTACTGCCTGTTGCGCGAGCCCACGGCCGAAGCGGCGCTCGCGGCGGCGCGAGCGGCGAGGCGCGTGACCGTCGACCTCGCCTCCGCGCATGACATCGAGCTGTTCGGAGCGGAGCGCTTCACGGCGCTCGTCCAGGCGCTCGCGCCCGAGCTCGTGTTTGCCAACGAGGCCGAGCGCGCGGCCGTGCCGAACCTGGAAACGCGGTGGGTGATCAAGCTCGGGGAGCGCGGCGCGATCTTTCCGGAGGGGTTCCGGGAGTCCGTGTCCGCCACGGTGGTGGACACGACCGGCGCAGGGGACGCGCTGGCGGCCGGCTATCTGGTCGGTGGGGCGGGCCTCGCGATGAGAGCGGCGGCACGTTGCGTCGAGGCGATCGGCGCGATGCCCTCCGGCGAGCTCGACGAGGCGACGGCGTGAGATCGCCACACAGGAACCGCGTCACCCCCGTGGGCGAGATCGTCGCGATCGAGCTGCGCGGAGCCTGGACCGGCAATCGCGGCAGCCTCCACCGTGACGGGCAGATCGTCCGCGAGTGGGCGAGCCATCACTGGCTGATCTGCACATTGACCTGGAAGGACCGCCGGCACGAGCAGTGGCTTCCGGGCCGACTCACGTGGCTGTACTTCCACGACGAGGCGGTCGCGTTTGCCGCGGGCCACCGGCCGTGCGCATACTGCCGGCGGGACGCCTACCACGCGTACCGGGATGCGCTCGCCGTTGGGGGCGGTCGCCTGGGGCACGACCAGATCGACAGGCGGCTGCATGCGGAGCGGCTCGTGGGCGGTACCCGCCGCCGCCGGACCCACACGGTGGAGTGGCCCGATCTCCCGGACGGCGCGTTTGTGCTCGATCGGGACCAGCCGGCGCTTGTCCGGGGTCGCCGGGTGGTTGAGTGGAGCACCGAGGGGTACGGCGAGAGCCGGAGAAGGCCGGCCAGCGGGCCGGCCGAACTCTTGACGCCGCCGGCGACCCTGGCCGTGCTGCAGGCCGGGTATCCGGTTCAGATCGGCGCGTAGTGCAGCGGCGCCAGCCCGTGCCTGTCAGCGACCGGTGTCCACTGGTGCAGCGTGACGCGGCGCCTTCACGGCGACGGGTCCGTCCCACCGCGAGAAGCGGACGACCTGCCGGTCCGCGGCGGCGGCGGTCGTTTCGGCGATCGGCAGCGGATTGGCGCCGGCGGTGACCGTGAGTTGCGCACTGACGCCGTCACCGTTTGCGGCGGTGGCCGTCCAGCTCAGCACTCTGACCTCGGTGGAGCCGATGTGTCCGGATTCCATGTGCACGATGTCCTGCGACCCGGGCAGGATGCTCGCCGGCAGCGACGACAGGGTGTTCTCGGTCGAGAGGTCCTTTCCGACGGCCGAGTCGGCGCTTGCCTTGAGCCAGCCGGCGCCCGCGGACCGTGTCGCGCTCGTCGGCAGGCCCACGAGCTTTTGCAGGCCGCTCTGGTTTCCGCGCACGTAGGCGACGCCGTGTGTGATCCTGATCTCGGCGTGCGCACCGCCGGCATGGATGAGCTCGATGCCCTGGCTGTTGCTCGTGTCGGAGGTGATGCGTTCGAACGGTTT
>Ga0123355_10005642_pt1 | contig 18375 bp, 10 predicted proteins | sample TergutEmb28metaG_3_FD_89872 | JGI IMG/M metagenome (GOLD analysis project Ga0123355, IMG submission 89872) | Embiratermes neotenicus P1 segment gut microbial communities from Petit-Saut dam, French Guiana - Emb289 P1 | ecosystem: Host-associated > Arthropoda: Insects > Digestive system > Gut ... | reverse complement strand
ATGAACATGAGCTTTGATGGGGTTATCGCCTCTGTTGTAACAGGTGCGGCTGACATTGCCGTAGCAGCTATAACCGTTACGGAAGAGAGAATGCAAAGCGTAAACTTTACAACACCCTATTTCCAAACAGCTTTAGTTGCTATTGTTCAATATGGTAGCGATATTGTAGAGCTTGAGCAACTTGAATATGCGTCTATAGCCGTGCAGCTAGGCACTACAAGTGATATAATGCTTGATTGGTTTTTGCCTTATGCAACAGTAGAAAGATTTCGCAATGCACCTGACACTGTGCTTGCTTTAACTTCAGGTCAGGTAGATGCTATTGTTATTGATAGAGGCGTTGCAGAGCAGTTTATGGGCGATGTGAGTGGTTTGAGAATTTTAGAGCAAACCTTAGCCTATGAAGAGTATGCCATCGCCGTAAATAGAGATGATGCAGAACTTTTAGCTCGCTTAAACGAAGCTCTTTATGAACTTATGGAAAATGGCCATGGAATGAGAAATATCTACGATATGTTCTTTGGCGGAGAAGAATAAAAATGCTCGATAGAACACCACCAGGACCCCTCACCCCTCCCTATGGCTGGGAGGAGGGGCTTCGCTTTGAAATTTATCAAAATTTAATACATGGAGACCGTTGGAGGCAGATTGCGAGTGCCATAATACCAACCTTGCAGGTTACTTTTGCAGGGCTTGCTATAGGCCTTGCTTTAGGTCTTATTCTCGCTTTAATGAGGGTTTCTAAATTTTGGTTCCTTCGCTGGATTTCAATCACATATATCACTATAATACGAGGCATACCTCTAATGCTTCAATTGATGATATGGACATTTGTCATCCTTGTTAACCCTGAAATACCAAGGCTTGTAGTGGGCTTTATCGCCTTTGGGATTAACTCTTCCGCATATGTGGCCGAAATTTTCCGTGGGGGAATATTATCAGTAGATAAAGGACAAACCGAGGCTGGACGCTCCCTCGGACTTACAGCTCCTAAAAATATGGCTCTTGTGGTGATGCCTCAAGCATTTAAAAACTCCTTACCTGCTCTGGTTAGTGAGTTTATTATGCTGTTTAAAGAAACATCCCTACTTGGGGTTATAGCTGTTGTAGATATTACACGCTCGGTAGACATTATACGTTCTCGCACCTTTTCGCCTTTTGTGCCTCTATTTGCGGCGGCTTTAATATATTTAACAGTCGTAACCATAGCCACATGGCTACTAGGTCTTCTTGAAAGGAGGTTGCGTAAGAGTGATACACGTTAGAGGCTTACACAAATCCTTTGGGGATAATGTGGTGCTTGAGGGCATCACCGAAACTATTAAAGAGGGCGAGAGGGTTGTTGTTATCGGCCCTTCTGGCGGGGGCAAATCTACCTTTTTGCGTTGTTTAAACCTTCTTGAAGTGCCCACCGCAGGTGAGGTGTGGGTGGATGGAGAAGAGATAACCGCAAGAAGCACTAATATCAACGCTGTTAGGCGTAAGATGGGCATGGTGTTTCAGCATTTTAACCTTTTCCCTCATAAAACGGCGTTGCAAAACCTTATGCTAGCACCTGTTCACAACAAAATGATGAGCAAAGAAGAGGCTCGCAGCCTTTCTATATCCTTGCTTGAGATGGTGGGGTTGAAGGACAAAATAGACCACTACCCATCTCAACTTTCTGGCGGGCAAAAGCAGCGTGTGGCCATTGCTCGTTCTTTGGCAATGCGTCCTAAAATAATGCTTTTTGATGAGCCCACATCAGCCCTTGACCCTGAAATGGTAGGGGAGGTGCTTGACGTAATGCGTAAGCTTGCAAACGACGGCATGACAATGGTGGTTGTAACCCACGAGATGCAGTTTGCAAAAGACGTGGGGGATAGGGTGTTGTTTATGTGTGGCGGCAATGTGGTTGAGCAAGGCCACCCAAGTCAAATCTTCACCAACCCTCAAAATGAGCGTACGAAGAAGTTTTTGAATAGTGTGTTGTAGCTCCTATATAGTTGCCCTGTGTGATTTTTGGTTTTTTTAGAGGAGGTATTTGTGTGCGTATTAGAGCCTTTATCCCTTTATTGTTCATACTCTTTTTGCTTGCCGCTTGTGGTGGGGGAGGGTATGAGGAGAATTATGATTTAGAAATAAGTGAGCCAGCTGCCTCTCAGGTTAATTTTGTAGATGAGCGTTATGAGCTTGTTTCGCTAGTTTTTCGCCTTGCAGGCACGCCTTCTCACAGCACAACGCAAACAAGCTATCAACGGGCTTTGCGAGATACTTTTGCCGATTTTAGCGACCACCCTGTGGTGGAGTTTACAAGGCATTATCTAACTTTTGGTTATGATGCTATCTTGCAAATGGCAGTTCATTTAGAAAAAACGGGCGACGGCTTTGCTCTTAGGAGTAATATTGATTCTTTAGTCGGAGATATGTCAGGATTTTACCGCTGGACAAGGGCTAATGCATCAACCTTTGTAGAGCTCCTAAATGATTTTTATGTTGAGAGTGATTTTGCTAGCTTTTTCGAGAGACATATAGAGTATTTTGAATTACACACGGCGAGATTTATTGAGCAAGTTTATAGCGATGTTAACCACGAATGGTTTAGGCAGCATGGCTTAAACCCCTATAATTTGCGAGCTATTATATCTCCAAGTTGTAGCCGCAATGGATATGCTTCATGGGTATTTGGTGATAACCCAGAGGATACAATTGTATACGCCTGCCTGCCAGGTGCATTAAACTATAGAGGCTATTTGGCCTTTATAATACATGAATATACCCACGCTTTTGCCAATCATATAGGCGAAGCATGGTATGCCGAAAATGAGATTTTTAGGAGCTGGGCGGATGCCTCGGTAGACTTGGCACGCATGCCATTTTACTCCACAGGTCAAGTGATAGCTAATGAATATGTGGTGCGTGCTTATACAATTTTGTATATGGTTGAAAACCAAGGCGTTGACCCAATACCGATGCTTTTCAATGAGATCTCTCAAGGCTTTACTCATATATTTGAGGTATATGCAATGGTTGAAAACAGCCAGCTGGCTGGTAGTGAGCTGAACCTTATTTTAGGCGACATTGACTTTATAATCAGCGAAGAAGAATATCAATTTAGCTCCGACACATTAAGCATAACATGGCGTTTTTTAGACTTACAAGGATATGTGCTTGATATAAATGATTTTGAGTTTTCTCAAGTAGGCAATGCGTTCAATACCAGCCTAGGCGATGCTCTGCTTGTTAGGATAGGCAGCCAAGAGTTTTTATATATAGACATTGGTTGTGGTGTGGATGTCGGGTGGTCTGCCCAGCATAGGCAGTATAGCGTCTTTTTTCTTAGTGAGTTTGAATAACTATATACGGAGCAAATAAAATGAAAAAACCAACCCCCCGAAGCTTAGCGATTGTTTTTGTGTTTTTGGCCGCCGCTATTTGGGGGGCTTCTTTTGTTAATCAATCCATTGCAAGCCAGCATATGGGGGCTTTTACCTATAATGGCGTTAGGTTTTTGTTAGGGGCTTTGTCTATTTTGCTTGTTGTGTTTTTGTTTGAGCGAGCAAGGCCTGATAGGGCAAAGTTGAAAAAGACGTGGCTGGTGAGCGTGGCTGGGGGCGTCATCCTCTTTTTTGCGGCTAACCTGCAGCAGCTAGGCATTGTTTTTAGCGACTCCTACACCCCTGCTGGCGAGGCGGGCTTTATAACGGGCATGTATATTATATTTGTGCCGCTTTTGGGCATATTTTTAAAGCAGAGGGTAAAGCCCATTGTGTGGGTAGCGGCTGTGCTTGCGTTTTTAGGGCTTTTCTTAATCACGACTACAGGCGGGCTTGGGGGCATAACGGCCTTTGAGGTTAGCCATATATTGCTGGTTATTTGTGCCGTTTTTTGGGCGGTGCATATTTTGGTTATCGATAGGTTTGTAAATGAAATAAGCCCTATACGCTTTGCCTCTTACCAATTTGTTGTGGCGGGGGCTTTGTCGATTATTGTGGCGATTATTTTTGATGACATCACATGGCAGGGGCTATCAGACGGCATTTGGACGTTGTTGTTTGGTGGCATTGTGGTGTCGGGTGTTGCATATACTTTGCAGATTTTAGGGCAAAGGAGCTTAGAGCCTACATTTGCTGCTATTATATTTTCGCTGGAGGCCTTGTTTGCCGCTATTTCTGAAGCTGTGTGGATGGGGCAGGCCATGACGACGCAAAGATATATAGGCGGCGGCATTATTTTGCTTGGGATAATACTTGCCCAAATTAAATTTAAAGAAAGGCGGGGTGGGTAGATGGATGAAGTTGTATCAATAAAAAACCTTGGAAAAACATATAGCCGTAAGGTGATTTTTAGGGATGTTAATATAGATATAAAGCGGGGCAGCCCCGTTGTTTTAATGGGTAGCAACGGCTGCGGCAAAAGCACCCTTTTGAAGATTGTGGTGGGTGCTTTGCTGCCTACAAAGGGTGAGGTAAAGCATAATGCTGACATTAAAACAGCCTTTGTGCCTGACCGCTTCCCTAAGCTGCCTTTTACTGTTGAAAGCTATTTAATGCATATGGGTGAGATTCAAGGTGTTGCGAGAAGTCAGGTTGATGCTTATATGGATGAGTATTTTGAGTATTTAAATATGCCTTATGATTTTAGAAAGACGAAAATAAGCAAATGCTCTAAAGGCACTATACAAAAGGTAAATATTTTGCAAGCCCTTATAACCAAGCCTGACTTGCTTGTGATGGACGAGCCATTTTCGGGGCTTGATGAGGCGTCTGAACATGGGCTTTTAAAGCTTATTTTAAACCTTTCTGTGGAGGGGGTTGCCCTTGTTATAGCTTGTCATGAAAAAGAACTTGCACAAAAAATCACAAGAAATGTTTATGTTTTTGAAAATAAAACACTTGTTGCTCAGCAAAATGATTTTGTAGAGCAATATAGGGTTGAATTTATAAATAGCGAAAATGGCAAGCATGGTGATGTTATAGCTTCAAAAGAAGAGCTACAAAAAACACTTAAAGGTTTGCTAGAAAGGGGGCTTGAGGTTTATGGCGTTAATCAAATATAACCTTAGCTATTATGCTAAAACTCTAAAATATATAGCCCCTATCATAGCTTTTGTCATCTTTTTTGCCTTTTTTTACAACCAAAGAGGAGTGCCTATTTGGGAGACTTTTTATATCACATCTATAGCTATTTTTGTGGTGTCTAGCTGGATATCCACAAGCTTTGTAAATGCTGAAGATAAAACACAACAATATATAACAAAAACACATGTTAAAAGTGAAAACAAATATCATATTTTGAAAATAGCATCTATATTGGTGTTTATGGTGCCTTTTTATGCTCTCTTGATAGCCTACCCTATGGCTCTTGGGTTTTTCGCACGAAACCTTGCCATAGGTGAGGTGATAGTGGTTGTGATTATCCATTTTTTAGCTAGCCTTTCGGGGGTTGCTATCGGTCTATTTTTCAACCAAGACATGCATGGAGATAAAAGCATGATGATACCTTGGCAGTTGACGGTTACCCTTGTTGTGGCCGTGCCTTTTGAGAGGATTTTTAGTGAAAATATTTTCGTGAGGATTGCGGCTTATGCCTTGCCTCCGCTAAACTTTCTTGGGGAGAGGATGAACGCCTTGGGGGATGGAAGTTTTGCCATTGATGGTAACTTTTTGTTGTTTGCTGTTTATTCTTTAGGGTATTCTCTGGTGTTGGTTGGGGTTTATGTTTTGATGATACGTAAAAGAAGTAAGAGATAGCTTCGCCCTTTCGTCATCCCCAACTTGTTTCGCCTAAAAACGGGCTCAACCTACGGATTGGGGATCTCCCTATGCTGGTTACTTACTAGGTTGTACGTTATGCTAGGGAGATCCCGTGTCAAGCACGGGACACGTCAATCTGATTTGACCTTGTAGGGAATGGATTTATCCATTCCGTTATTGGATTTGCACCTTTTTATCCTTCAGAGAGGCGAGGCGGAACGCATAAATGCGTTCCCTACAATGGTAAAAAGGTCAGATTAGATTGATGCGAGTGCGGGATGGCGTTGTGGGTTGGTAACTCAAATAACGACTTGAAGACAAAGGAATGGTATAAATTAGAAAATTGGAGGTAAAACATTGGATAAATTAAAATTTATAGCCACATCAACCTTTGGGCTTGAGGCCACGGTAAAGCGAGAGCTACAAAGGCTTGGCATAGAAAAAACCAAAGGCGGCGACGGGCGGGTAGATTTTGAAGGCACATTTGAAGATATGGCACGTGCCAACATTTGGCTGCGGGCGTCTGACCGCATATTGCTTGTGGTGGGCGAGTTTGAAGCCACCATTTTTGATGACCTTTTTGAGCAAACAAAAGCCCTGCCTTGGGAGGATTTTATAACCCGAGACGGCAAGTTTGATGTAGACGGCAAGTCTATTAAATCTACCCTTTTTTCTGTGCCTGATTGCCAAGCTATTGTTAAAAAGGCTGTGGTGGAGAGGCTAAAGACCAAGTATAACCTAGAGTGGTTTCCTGAAGATGGGCCTGTGTATAAAATACAAGTGGCTTTGCTTAAGGATAAGGTAACCCTAACCATCGACACCACAGGGGCGGGGTTGCATAAGAGGGGCTATAGGGCAAACTCTGACGCTAAAGCACCTATCAAAGAGACGCTGGCGGCTGCCATGGTTGAAATGTCTTACTGGAGGCGAGATAGAACACTTTTGGACCCTATGTGCGGCAGCGGCACCATCGCTATCGAGGCAGCGCTGATGGCGAAAAATATAGCCCCAGGGCTTAACCGCAATTTTGTTTTTCAGACATGGCCCCAGGTAGACTATGCCATATGGCAAAATGTAAAGGCTAAGGCTAAAGAGGCCATAAGGCATGAAGGTGCGGCACAAATATATGCAAGCGACATTGACAAGAAGATGGTGGAGCAAGCTCGCCAAAACGCTAAAGAAGCTGGTGTGGCGGATATTATCCAATTTGAGACGAAGGATATTGCAGATATAAAGCTGCCTTGCGAATATGGCATATTGATGACCAACCCGCCCTATGGGCAGCGTTTGCTTGATAATGACGAACTGCCACGCATATATGCCATTCTCAAAAAGAAACTGCCTAAAAACTCCACATGGTCGGCATATATTATAACATCTGATGATGATTTTGAGCAGTATTTTGGGCGAAAGGCTGACGCTAAACGAAAGCTTTTTAACGGCAACTTAAAGACGGATTATTACCAATATTATGGCCCAAGGCCAGCAAAGGGGTAGATGGCGTGAATGTTATTATAAACGGCAAAGAATATGCCTTTGTAGGCAATGCTATAAAAGATGACCAGCATCGAGAGAGCTATTTTGCTTTGATAAATAAGGTATTTGGGCTTGATTTTGCCCCGTGGCATCAGGCGGGCTTTTGTGTGGATGATTTTGTGCCTTATACCTTGTTTGACGGGGGCGTGGCCGTTGCTAGTGCTGGCATCGTTATCAACCGCTTTAAATGGCAAGGGCAGGCGAAAAAGTATGTGCAAATAAGCACCGTTGCCACCCACCCCGACTATCGCAAAAAAGGTCTAAGCCGCTGGTTGATGGATAGGATTTTGGAAGATTGGAAGGGCAATTGCGATGGTATATACCTCTACGCTAACGACTCTGTTGTAGATTTTTACCCTCAGTTTGGCTTTGTTGAGGCTTGTGAGCATAGATATAGTATGCCTATAACAAGGGTTGATGGCAGCTTTAGAAAGCTTGATTTGTCTAGTAAAGATGATGTGGATTTGCTAATCAAAAAGCACAAAGAGGGCAACCCCTACGCCGCCTTGGGGCTGGATGATTGCGTAGAGATAATGATGTTTCATTGCATAAATTTTTTGTATGATAATATATATTATATCCAAAGCTATGACGCTATTGTGATTGCTGTGGAAGAAGATGGTGAGATATTTTGTTATGATATATACTCGGCGGAAGGTGCTGATATAGGGCAGCTTTTGGGCATTGTTGCTGGTGAGGGTGTAGAGGAAGCTACGCTGGGCTTTACGCCGAAAGATGTTGCAGGGTTTACAATAGAAAAAGCTGATGAAGAGAACGAAATGTTTTTTGTTATGGATGGCAAAGAGAATATATTGGCGGATAATAAAATTACCTTTCCGTTTTTGTCTAAGGCGTAGACTTTAAAACGGTGATAACCAGCCCGTCATCCCCAACTTGATTAGGGATCTCGCTATACTAATTGCTTAATGGCAAGCAAGTAATGCTAGGGAGATCCCCAATCAAGTTGGGGATGACGATGAGTGAGCTTCTTCGGAATAGCAAAACGGAATGACGTGTTGAGGGATCGATCCGCAATCTCTCAAGTTGATCAGCACGGATGACGACGGGCTGGTTATCGGTAGACCCGTAATGAAGCCAAAAAGCATTAATCCCCTAGTCGTCATCCCGTGCTTGACACGGGATCTACGTATGATGGTGCACAACCCTAATTAAGCCTGCCCTCCTCCAATTAGATCCCGTGTCAAGCACGGGATGACGACTAGGGGTGGTTGGGGATGACCCCGTATCGGAGTACGAGGTAGGCTGGGGTTTGTTTTGCTACAAGCCTAATGCGATTCACCACTCTCACAAACTTATCCAAACTTTCCACAAAATTTGGCAAAAATATTACAGTTATTTAACATCTCGACAAAATACTGCGTTGAGGTGTTTTTTTTGATATAATCATTGTAATGCTATTGAATTTGTTGTGGAATCAACCTTATAGTCGTCATTAGACCTATAGCGAAACAAACCAAGATGCACCTTATTATTGTAGGGAATGGATTTATCCATTCCGAAATTGTGTGCCTAGCTATGGTAATAATCCTTCCCTAAGTATAGCGGAGTGGATAAGCTTTTGTTTGGAGACAAGCTCCAAAGTCAGCCAAGGATCCACTCCCTACAAGGTTAATTGGGCAGGAATTGTATTTTGTTTCACTACAAGCCCGTAATGACGACCAGGAGCGAGATGACGAGTTAGGCGACCTATTGATTTCGGGAGGTTTTTGGATTGAAAAATAGATTTGTTGCAAATGTTACGAAAATGTTAAAATATATTGGGGTGGTTGCCGTTGGTGTTGCCGCTGTGTTTGCATATGATACAAAAGAGGCTAGGGCGGAGCTTGTGAACCTTGTGATGGAGACATCTGCGGGTACTGCAACCCACCAAACACGCCTTGTAACCCTATATATAGACGGGCAGCGTTTAGCTGCGGTTAACCCTGCCTTTGACATGCCGCCTGTTATTTTTCAAGACCGCACCTTAGTGCCTGTCCGCCATGTTTTTGAGGCTATGGGGGCTATTGTAGATTTTCACCCTGCGGAGCAGCGGATTTTGATTGTATATGACAATCAACTTATTGTGATGTATGTTGGAAGCTATGATTTTAGCTTTGGCGATAGGGTGTATAACATGGATGTTGCCCCCCACATCATCAACAGCCGCACCATGGTGCCTGTGTCTTTTGTTGCGTCTGCTATGGGCTTTGAGGTAGATTGGGAGCCTGCCACGGCTACAGTTTACCTTGATAGGCCACAAAATGGTGATGCTTATAATGGGGCATATAACGGCACACAAAACGAAGCACAAAATAGCACACAGAGCAACTCGACAGCTGCCCCTAACTTGCCTGCGGTTAATAGACCCTCCACATCCAGCAATGCAAATATAGACTTTGCCCAGCTGTCAAGAGACGCTACTGTTTTTCAGCCAATTGTTGAAAACCACCCTATCGCAACCATAAACAACATCACATGGAATGACAACCAAAGCCAGTTTACCATATCTGCCACGTCGCCTATATCTGATGTGCGGTGGCATATGTACCCAGACGGGCGGTTGCGTGTGGATATTATAAACGGCACTGCAAACTTCCCCCGCAGCATATTTGGGGTTAACAACCACTTTTTAACCAACATACGCACAGGGCAAAACATTATAGACGACATACCAGTTGCTCGCGCTGTGTTTGATTTAAGCAACCCCGTTGTGTATAGTGTTGCTATATCTGCCGACCGTTTAAGTGTTGTTGTAACGGTGGCTCAAAACGAGATAAACCATGTTAGCCTTGTTGATACATATATGCAAAACGGGCGAGAAACCGTGATAATAACGGGGCGAGAGGTGATGCCTGATGGAGACATCTTCTTTTTACCTAACCCTGATAGGCTTGTTGTAGACTTGCCTCACTCAGCTTTAACTAGCCTTTTAGGCGTTGTTGGGTCTAACTCTCGTTTCACAACGGAGGTAAGGGTTGCACAATTTAACCAAGATACGGTGCGTGTGGTTATAGAGCTGGCAAGGGATGTGTCTTTTGAGATTGAGCGAGACCTTGCAAACGCAACGTTTATGGTGCATTTAAGCGAGCCAACTTATAGAAATATTAATTTTGATAACACAACAAACACTATAGAGATAGCCCGCCCAGCAGGCTTAGATTGGTCGCAAGTGGAGCATTTTGACGACTATATAAACCGCAGGCACTACCTTACCCTGCCTTTTGATTTTAGTGAGTTTTTTGGCTATGGCTCTTATAGGGTGCTTGGCAACAGCCTTAGGTATGTAGACATTATCACCCATGAAGGGGCAACCACCTTTGTGCTAACCACAAACTCCATATATGTGCTGGTAGTTAGCGAGACGGCTACAGGCATAAACATCCGCCTTGCTAACCCAAGGGAGCTGCACCCTTTTGTTGTTATCATCGACCCAGGCCACGGAGGTGCTGACCCAGGGGCAATGCACCGCACCCCAGGCAGCCCTTATTATGGCATGAGGGAGAGCAACATTGTTCTTGAAATATCCCTACTGGTTATTGATATTTTGCGTCGTGATGGTATTGTGCAGGTATACACCACTAGATATGACGACAGCACAGTACCCCTTAACCAAAGGGTAGCTATGGCAAATGCTGTTGGCGATATTTTTGTGTCTATCCATACCAATGCCTCTATAGGTGTAGGGGCGACGGTTACTGGCACGGAAACCCTTTACGCTATTCACCCTAACGAAGGCAGCTTTAATTCTCAAGATTTGGCAGAGATATTCCAAAGTAACTTGATTGAAGATTTAGGGCGAAATGATAGAGGTGCACGCTATCGCCCACGCCTTGTTGTTTTAAACTCCACCACCATACCTGCCGTGCTTTTGGAGATTGAGTTTACGGATTCTATGGAAGGGGCAAGCTTTTTAGCCCAGTCTGAAAACCTGCTTGCGGCGGCAGAGTCTATTGTTCGTTCTATTTATGAAACAATGGGTGTGTTTTTGCCGCCAAGGTGAAGTCATTTTGATTTAACTCTCCTCACATCATCCTGATTTGACGATTGCTCCAGTTTGTCATTGCGGACTTGATCCGCAATCTCCAGGTCTGCAATTGTTGCTTTTTAGCAGATTAGTATAAGTGAGATTGCGGATCAAGTCCGCAATGACATGCTTGAGTGATTGACGAATTGGAATTATGTGAGCACGGATGACGATAGGGATGATGTGAGTTCTCCTTGATATGTATAATATAGATACAACAAAAACCATCAGGCTAGCAATTAGCTGATGGTTTTTTGTTACAATATATCCTAAAATTTTTCAGTTTGATTTTATCACTCAATATGATATAATTTAATGCTTGAAAAAAATATCGAAAAAACAAAAAAAGCGTGTAACCTTTTGATGGGTTATATGCTCTTACATAATATAGCCATTCTTTTCATGGCTACGAACGGGGGATTTGGGTGTTAAATTACAACGCCATCGCAAATTTGATGGAGCAGGCAAAGCAGGGGTATGACGGGGCTTTTGAAGGCATTTACAAAGAGCTTTCAAGGTCTGTCTACTACTTTGCTTTGCGTATTGTAAAAAACCAAGAGGATGCTGAGGATGTTTTGCAAGAAACCATGGCTGCATTACACAAAAACTTACATTCTATAAAAAACAGCCAAGCCGTTGTTGCATATGTTAATCAAATTGCTTATAACCAATGCTTACGCATTTTAGGTAAGAAAAAACCTTCACAAACAGAAGATGAGGGTGATTTTGATATTCAAGACATTGCTGATGACGATGAGGAGTTCATCCCCGAAGAATATGTAGAAAGGCAGGAGACACGAGCCTATATAATCAGCCTTATTGACCAGTTAAGTGAGCCTTTAAGGTTCGTCATCATGCTATTTTATTACAACGGCCTTTCGATAAGCCAAATAGCGGAGACTTTAAAGGTCAACGAAGGTACTGTTAAAACTCGGCTGTCTCGTGCCAGAGCCATACTCAAAAAGAAGCTAGAATCTGACGAGAAAGGATTGAAGTGTATTGTGCCAATACCTATATTATCATTAATTTTGCAGGCAAATGCCAGCGAAGTTTTTGCAGCAGAGGCTTGCGGTGATATGTGGCAAAGCTTTATGGAAAAGCTAGAATGTCCAGAAGCCAACGCCGTAGCCCCCAAAGCACCAAGCTCTGCATCAAAAGCCATGACAAGGGCGGCCGATGCAATGTATCAAATAGCACCTGTGGTGGCTACTGCCTTGTGTGCTACATTGGTGGGCGGCAATTTGTTTGCAAGCCAAGGTGTGGCAAGTAATGACTCCCTGATGTATTTGGCAACCCAGCAAAACACCACCTTAGAGAGTGCCACCATAGGCTCAAACACCCAATATACAAGCTACCATCACCTTGAGCATGCGGGCGGCGTATACATGGCAAGCGGCGAGCAAACCATACAGCTCACAGCGGCAAACTCTCATTTGCAATACCCCATAGGTAGTGTGGTTACCGCTCAGCGGGTTTTGTCGGATGCGGTTGTAACGGTTTTGGGCGAATATGTGGGGGATGTGGCCGTGGCCATAGCCTTTCTTGAAAAGGTAGATTTTAACACGTCCAACAGGTATGCGGTGTATGCCCAAGCTATTGATAGATATGGGGTTGTGTTGGCTCAAATAGTTATTGCTATAGATGTGGTGGAGTAAGCTTTGCACTTTTTCACCACCCCACACCACCCTACTCGTCATCCTGAGCCCTTGGTTGAGCCCCTCTTTTCGGGCGAAACTTGACTCAGGATCCCCTTCCTAGTCGGAATAATTCAGGAAGGAAGGGGATTGCGGATCAAGTTTCGCTCAAAAACATGGCTCAACCAAGGGCCCGCAATGACGAAATAGATGCAGTTGCCCCCTCCTACCGTCATCCCACACCCCTTCCGTCATCCCGTGCTTGACACGGGATCTATGTATGATAGTGTGCAACCCCAACCAAGCATGCCCTTCTCCGATTAGATCCCGTGTCAAGCACGGGATGACGGAAGGGGTGTGGGATGACGCAGGGTGGTGTGGGATGACGACTAGGGGTGGCACGGAATGACGGCAGGAGAGGATGCGATGACGGCAGGAGGGTATGCGGGATGATGGTAGCAGGAGAGTGCGAGACGACGTTGAGAGAGTGCATAACGGCAACTCGTGATCAATCAACAAAAAGAATAACCAACAGCTCGTTAGAGCAAAATAAGATGTAGAAGCAGAATCTAGGAGGATATACATGAAAAATATGTACACAAAACAAACAACAATATTGCATAGGGTGATAGCTGCTTTTTTAGTGGTTGTGATGGCTATAAGCTCTAGTGCTATAAGCGGCAATGCCGTGTTTGCAAACGAGGCTGGCGATGATGCTTACCTTGTTGCGGATTATGGCTATGAGTATGATTATGATTATGAATATGAAGTGGATTATGATGAGCTGGGCGAAGAAGGCCAGCTGGTATATGCCCCTGCTTTTGACGGCATGATAGTGCCAGCAAGCAGCGGCGAGGCAGCCATAGTGATTGATTTGTTTACAAGCTCAAACCGAGTGTTTACAACAAACAACTCTAACATGCTGCCCCTTAGCTTGCAGGTAAGGTATGCCATACACGGCACGGGGGATGCAAGCGGCAACCAGATACGCATTGCCTTGGAGGATGACGCCACAACCCGCCCAACCACCTTTTTTGCCACAACTATGAGCGGTATAAGCGTAGAGCTTACCTCTGCGGGGGAGCAACATATAGATCAAGCGGGCATATTTGTGGAGAGCATTGGCGGGCAAAACACGCTGGTGATACCTTTTATTGGCGGCGAAAACAATGTAACGCTAGATACTATAATTATAAACATAGAATTTAATAGAGAGTGGGACGGCACAATAGCCCCAGGCCATGAGCTACACATATTTGAAGCATGGGCTGTAAATGAAGGTGAAGATAGCACAGCTTTAGCGGTGAACGTAGAGTCAAACACCACCGACCCTAGAGTATGGACAGTTAATGGCGGCGGCGTGAATGTGGATATCCCCGTGGGTGATGGCATTTTTGGCAATGTTAACTCTAGAACATTAGTATTCACAAACACTAACCCTCGTTTTTGGGAGTTTGAGGAGGGAACGCAACTTACACTTACCCTTCCCATTCCAGAAAATGCAGAGGTAGGAAACGCCACAACCAACACAATTAGCGGGTCTGCTAGACCAGCACAGATGATTGGTGATGATTTAGTTTGGGAGATACCTGTTGAAGATATTCTTGCAGCAACAACAATCAGCTTTTTACCAAGAATATCTTTTCCTTCGGCACATTTTTCGGCTGGAGAAGTTATACAAATAGATGCAACTATTAGCTATTTTTTACAAGATGCGGTAACTGGAAGCCCAGTGCCTATTAACCGCACAATAACGGTAAACATAACGCTTACTGGCGGTGGCGTACCTAATGGAGAGATAATCCTATCTTGGAACCCAGGGGCTACCAACCTTTTAGCTAGTACTAACGCACCAAGAGACGTAGCTACCGACAACCTCACCGTTAACAATCAAAACAACCTCCCTCTTGAAAATGTTGTTATCACCCTTTATAACAACCCAGGGGTTGATGGAGCTGAAACAGGGACTAAAGCACAGTATGGTAGCAGGCATGATTGGTTTGTCGGCAACCGTGGCGTCCGAGTAGAATCTGAATGGACTTTTTTCATTAGAGATGTATATGGAGCTTCTAGGGAAGCGCAAGTTATGCACCCAGGTTCAGCTGGGGTTAGCCCAGGTGATCGTGTTGGTTTTAGACCACATGTGGCAGCAGGCCTTGCACCAAACGAATATATCGACAAAATCGAGATACGCCCACAATACAACGGACGAAATGCATTAGCACCAGGTGCAGCATTTTTAGTGCAAACACGCTTTGCTGGCTTTTCGGCACAAGGCACAGACCATACAGGCGGCTTTGTAGGGCAAAATGCCGATGGCTTTGTGGATATTTTGCAAAGAGTAACAATAACCCATGATGGTATTGTAGAGCCTTTTGAACATGACTTCACCCCGAGGTTTTTTCCTGTTGTGGATTTTGAAGCTGTAGATGCTGCGGTAGATGCAATAACGGCACGCCATGGAGGCACGGCAATCGCACCAGGTGGAGCTTTACCTATAGAATTTATGGCGAGAGCCAGTAACAACACATCGAACACCCATTTTCGCACTATAGGCACAACGTGGGATCAACCAAGCTTTCTCATGTTTGTTCCTCAAAATGCGTCTATCGACACAACCCAGACTGTAGAAGTTGTTAGGCATCAGCAAGGTCAATCACTAGGAAATATGACAATTGACTTTTTAGGCATAGAAAGCACGGGGCAAAGGGTATATAGGCTACAAATGCAACCAGGTGTTTCTATATCACAAACTTCTTCTAGTGCTGGTAACGATGTGCTTAGATTTGTTGTTAATGTTAACACCCCCATAGGCACACCAGCAGGCAACACAAACATGCGTGTTTGGATGGCAGCTTATTCTGGAGCTGGTGCACAGCATACATTGTATCAGGCTAGAAGAATGGATGCAGGCGGCCTTACAACTACATCTAACGCCTTTTATGATGATGTAAACAACTGGACAGGGCATAACGACATTGCACCATACCTTCGTATTAGAACAGCTAGCTTAACATATACCGTGGCAACCTCTGCGGGCATGCTTGCAAGGGCAAACACTTGGAGCCATACAAGCAACGCTTGGGAGCTTGGCGGCATATCGACCGTGCCTGTTGGCGGTGAGGGTCGCTTTCAGCTTGAGGTTGTAAACACGGGCAACCAGTTTGTTGGCGGGGTGCGTCTTTATAATGTGTTGCCAAACAGCGGCACAACAAACACCGCAAGTGGTGCAGGTAGTGTGGCATCTCAATGGGATGCTAGCTTGGAGAGCTTAACATTTAGGGTGTATGATGTGGCTGGGGTGGATATTACAAGCACCTTTACAGGCAGCCAGATATGGGTGTCTGAGCAGTATAATTCAAACCCAGACACAAACCACCCTATTGTGATGGGTGCTATTGGCAACACATTTGCTGTGGCAAATGCAACAAATATGGAGACGGCACGCTCGTTCTTCTTTGACCTAGGCACAGCTAGGAGGCTGCCGCCAGGGGCTAGGATTGTTATTGAAGGGGCGGTTGCGCTGCCTGACACTATGGATGCGGCGGATATTGGGCAAACGGCTCAAAACTCTTTTGTGGCGTCTGGGCAGTTTTTTAACGCTGCTACAGGTGGTGCTGGGGTAAACACGCCAGTATTGTCTGACGTGCAGACCTTCGAAGCCACGGCGGAGAACAATGCAAGCATTGCAGGTGTGGTGAATAGAGCTTTGGCCACGGGTGTTGCAGATGGACCACTTGCAGGTGTTGCGGTTAGGCTTTATAGCGGCGGCACAGCTGCAATAAACTTTACAGGTCAAGAGACAACCACGGCGGCAGACGGCACGTTTAGCTTTGCAGGGCTTGCTGCGGGTAACTATTACCTGCGTTTTATGAACCCCTTTACAGCCACCACAGGTATGACCGAGGTGTTTGAAGGCACTAGCCTGGCGGCTGATGGGCGAAACGCCGTAACAAGCACTATCACCCTAAATGCAGAGGCGGCGGGGCATGGGTTTACCGTGGCTGATGTAAGCCTTGTACGCACGGGGCGTGTTTTGGTGGAGTTTAGACGTGCTGGTGATAACTCCCTTGTGGGCAGTATTCACACGGAGCATGCTAATGTTAATTTAGATACATCGGCAACTGGCACGGTAACCCCTGGGGAGATTGGCCAAGTGGCTATCCCAGCTAACTATACTATACAAGGGGCGGCGTATCAAGATTTTGCCCTTACGTGGGATGAGCCAAGCCAAACGTTGGTGTTTCAAGTAACCCGTGATCAATTTACGGTGTTGTATAGCAATAATGGTGGCTCTGGCACTATATCTTCTCAAACTGAAGACACTAATGTAAATATAACTTTAAGCGATGGGGCTGGTTTTACAAGAAATGGCCATACCATTGCAGGCTGGGCAACGGAGCCAACTGGTGCTGTGGTGTATGCCCTTGGGGCCACGTTTACACGTGGGGCGGCGGGCAACGTAACCCTTTATGCGGTGTGGACGCCAAACCCACATACAGTAACCTACCTAGGCAACAGCAACACGGGCGGCACTGTGCCTGGTGTGGTTGACACCTATTTTGGGGCGGATGTAACCCTTGCGGGTGAAGGCGACCTTGTTAGAACGGGGCATACCTTTGCTGGGTGGAGGGAGAATGCGACTACATTGCATGCGGCAGGGGATATAATCACCATTGCAGGCAATGTAACCCTTACTGCTGAGTGGACGCCAATCAACTTTAATGTAACATATGATGCAAACTGGGCTACAGGCGACCTTGGCACTATAAGTGGTGCTGTGCCTGCGGCTAATAACCCATATAACTATGGCGACACAGTTGCTGTTTTGGCTAACCCTAACACCCTAGCTAGAACAGGGCATACATTGCTTGGGTGGAGTAGAGATGCAGCGGCTACAACGGCTGAGTTCTCCCTATCGGGTAGCTTTACTATGCCAGCATCTGATGTAACCCTATATGCTATATGGCAGGTGCAGCAGTTTAATGTAACTTTTAGAAACAACCATAACGCAACAGACAACACCAACCACGTACCACCAGTTAGTGTGGATTATGGCTCGTCTCTTGATGTTTTAATGCCTGCTGTGCCATACTTTACTGGCCATGCCTTCTTAGGTTGGTTCTCTAATAGAGCTGGCACGGGTGATGAGTTTACGCCTGCTACGGTTGTAAATGGTGATATTACAGTTTACGCTAGCTGGCAAGCCAACCCACACACAGTAACCTATCAAAGCAGCGGCCACACAGGCGGTGCGGTGCCAGCGGTGGTAAACACTACCTTTGGGGCGACTGTAACTGTAGCAGGCCAAGGCACTCTTTTGAGAAATGAATATAGATTTGTAGGCTGGATAGATGCCGATGACAATATATTTGTAGAGGGCAACACCATCACCATAAGCGGTGATGTAGTGTTGACAGCCGTTTGGGAGGCTTTAGACCGCTTT
>Ga0123355_10005641_pt1 | contig 18376 bp, 10 predicted proteins | sample TergutEmb28metaG_3_FD_89872 | JGI IMG/M metagenome (GOLD analysis project Ga0123355, IMG submission 89872) | Embiratermes neotenicus P1 segment gut microbial communities from Petit-Saut dam, French Guiana - Emb289 P1 | ecosystem: Host-associated > Arthropoda: Insects > Digestive system > Gut ... | reverse complement strand
TGTCTTTCTGTCTCGCCGCACTTTGGGCATTGGCGAATCGGGGGAGCTTTTATCGTTTCCATTTGAGGAGTATATCACAATGGACGCTATATGGACACTCCCGCTGTCATTTCCACGCAAAGGTTATTTTTGCAGCTTGGTTTTTAGATCATTTAATGCCGCGTTATGCTTAACCGAGTTACTTATTTCTATGGCACGGTTGTAGTAGGCTAGGGCTTGGTCGTAGTCCTTTTCTTGCTCTGCAATTTGGGCTAGGCCGTATAGGCATACGTCACAGATTGGCTTTGAGCACCACGCGCCGGGCTGGCTTGGGGTATCTAAGCCGGATTCGTAGGCCTGTTTTGCCTCGTTTACTTCTTTTAGGGCTAGTTTACAATTGGCAATGTATACCTGCCAGCAGGGTGATGGGTCTTCTTGGTTTTTCTTGTGGTATAACTCCAGGGCTTTTTTGTAGTCTCGAGTTGCACGGATGAAGCGTCTGCTTCGCTTGTATGCTATGGCGCGGGTTACATATGAATGAGGGTCGTCTGGCTCTTTTTCGATTTTTTTATCGTAGCATTCTATTGCTTTGGCATAGTTATTGTGGGCGTATAGATATATGTCTCCCATGTAGTCGTAGGCTTCGATATAGTCCGCGTCCTCGGCAATCGATTGCTTGAAGTATTCCATTGCTTTGGCTGGGTTGTTAAAGTTTTTGGCGTAGATTAGGCCTATCCGGACGTATATCCAGGACATTTGCCATTCGTCGTCTAGCTTGTCTGGGTTGGCGGCGGCCAGTTGCATCTGCGTAAGGGCTTCATCGTATCGCTGCATGTCTTCGTAGATTATGCCGCGGCGCATTGCAAGCGCGCCGAAGTTATAGGGGAGAGGTGCGGGAGTGTTGTCGGCATCTGGTGCTTTGTGGGCACTTGATGTATTAGGTACACTTGGCGACTCATCCCCATTAGATAAAGGCTGGGAGTCTTCGCATATCTGCGCGAAAGCCTTATCGGCTAAATCTAGTATCTTTAGTGCTTGGTCGTAGTCCTTTTCTTCTTGATAGCAGTAGGCCATTGACTCGTATAGGTCTAACTGCAATGGGTCTATTTCCAGAGATTTTGTAAATTGGGATGAGGCTTCTTTAAACCGTTTATTGCTTTGGAGAAACAGGCCGTAGTAGCGGTGGCCTGCTGAGGACTCGGGGTACAGCTCTATGGTTTTTTTGTAGATATCTTCGGCTTGGTTGTTTTGTTTTAGGCGTACATGCGCTATTGCCGCGTAAATTCTATTTGGTAGGGATTCGAACTTTGCTAGCCTACGCTCTGTCCAGGTTAGGGCTTCTTCGTCTTTGCCTGCGTCCATTAGTATGTCTACTATGCGGTCGTAGGCGGGCTCGTAATGCTCGGCTACGTTTATTGCTGTTTCTATGCTCATTATTGCCATTAGGATATCGCCCATGTCGGCAAAGACATTGCCTTTGCCAATCAGCGACGGTAGATAAAATTGCGATTTTGCTAGAAGTTGGTCGTAGAGGGTAAGCGCGGCACTGTAGTTTCCTTGTTTGCGTAGGATGTTTGCAAGTATTGCGCGCCTTTCTAGATTGTCCTCTGTGCTTAGGGCTATGGCCCTATTTATATAGTCATTGGCGGCGACATAATTGCCGGTGGCTTCTTTAAGTTGCGCCATTTCTGTGAAGATAGCGTCTGAGTATCCTTCTTGGAAATCGGCTTCAACAAGTGCGTCCATTATTTCCAGAGCTTGGTCATATTCCCCCATTACACGCAGCGCCTCGGCTTTGTGGCATTTTATCCTGGGGCTATTGTATTCTATGCTTTCGGCCCTTGCGGCTACCTCTAGGACTTGGTCAAACATGCCCTCCTTATGGTAGATTTCCATTTGAAGGACATAGGGGTCTGGCATATAGGGGTAGATGCTTATTGCCTTTTCACTGCAATCCAGTGCAGTAGTGTATTGGCCTGTATTATAGCTAAGGTTTGCCTTTTGCATCCAAAGATGAGCGTTGGATTTACATAGTTCAAGCCCCTGGTCTACAGCGGCAAGGGCGGCGTCGTTTTTACCAAGGGCTAAAAGTGCCTGGCATTTGTATATATACAATACAGAAAGGCCCAGTTTGTCGGATTCATATTCTGGCACACTTAGGGCTTTTTCTACAAAGGAAAGGGACTGCTCGTATCGGTTTAGGCGGTTTAAGGCACTTGCTATATAGTCGTAATACTCTAGCTTTGGGGCTTCGTCAATTAGGCCAATATATAGGGTTACCGCCAGCCTGTAGTCTTCTTCCAGGGCTGCGCATATGGCGGAAATCTCTCTATAGCGGATTGAGTCTTTTGGGTTTTCTATGGTTGACATTAAGCCCTTGCACTTATCGACCTGTTGGTTTCTGATATAAAACCCTGCAAGTTTTAGTGCTATCTCTTCGTCATCTGGGATTGCGTTGTATTTTTCTTCGTAGACTTGCACTAGTTCGCTTGCGATGTGATTAATGGCAGATAGCGCATAGATATCATAGGGTGAGACTTTAAGTATTTCTTTGGCGGTGAGGTTTGCGGCCTCGAAATCTTTTTGTTTTAGCTGGGAGTTTAGTATGCCTTTTTTTGCGTCTGTTAGGCCGGGATTTGCCGCGTGAATCTTTTCGAAGTGGGCAAGGGCTTCTTCTTCTTTGCCTACATGGGGCAGTACGGCGGCATATGCAAACCAGATATGCAAATCATCTGGATGCTGATTATGGACATCTTCAATTATTTCAAAGGCAGTTTCGTAATGGCCACGGCACATTGCAAGGCGGGTTTCCAGCACCGCGTAGTAGGGGTGTGATATAGGGAGGGCTTCCAGCTTATCTTGTCTGGCCTCTAATGTAGGGTCTGCGTGCTTTCCGGTGTTTAGCATTGCGTCGATTTCCGCAAAAAGTGATATCCACTGGTCGTATATGGAGGCTTCTACCGGTTTTTTTGCGACAAAGAGGTCGTGCTTTGGATGCTCTGGCTCTTTAGATTTTCTTATGATGTATTCGATAAACGAGGCGGGGAAGTTTTGCAAAAGAATGGACTCGCGGCCTTCCCAGTCAAAGTGAAGTGAAAGCGCGTTCCATATATGCATCGGCAGTATGTGATTATCTAGGATAAAAGTTAGAAGTTGCCCTTCCGCTGTGTCCACCATGTCCAGCCGCTGGCAGACTTCGTTTTCAAGTAGGGTCTTCCACGCCGACGGGTCGTTTCTTTTATGGAAATCGTTATATACTTCCTCTACTTGCTTTATCCACAATGTAAATGGGGTGTCTTCCTCAGGCGCGGTCTCATCCAAGGAACGAAGAATTTCTTCGTACGCGGTGCGTAAACGCAGAAAGCCTTCGGCGTCTTCTTCCGGGTTAAATTGTGGAAGTTGCGACATATAGGCCTGCTTTATGGCCTCCCGGTCATCTGTTTTTTCTATTGCAAGGATTGTCCAGTTGTCCATTATACGGCTCCTCGTGTAAACATAATTATTATTAGCGCGATAACCGCCAGCGCAGATACCAGCAGCACCCATACATTTATACGGCTTGTGCGCCCCTCGATAGTGGAACCCGATGCGGAATCGGCGGAAGGACGATACAGTCCGGCGCGGCGCAGTGCCATATTCACGGGCTTATACAGCATCATGACAATGGACGCATTAAGGGACGACTTGACCAAGTTAAACGGAAGAAAAACCGGCACAAGCATCCCGGCAACCGCCGAGCGGGTTATATGGGGCATGTACAGGGGTACGATTAGATAGTTCCAAAGAAGCATGACCCCGGTGACCGTTATAATACCAACAACAAGGCCGGATATAGCACCTGCAAGGTTGCGCCATTTTCGGTAGATAAGCACCGCCGGTATCACAAAAGATGTGCTTGCGATTATGTTCATTATAAGGCCGATAAAGCCTGTGTCACTGACTGTAATCATTTCCACAATGCTTACGACTACGATTATGGACATTGCTGCAAAAGGCCCGTATATAAAGCCGCCGATTACTATTATTACGTCCTTTGGGTCGTAAGATAAAAAGGGCATAAACATTGGAAAGCGGATAAGCAGCATAGATATCAGTGACAATGCCGCAAGCATTGCCAGGGTTGTAATTTGTTTTGTGTTTGTTTGCATGTGTTGGAACACTCCTTCGGGTTGTATTAGTTGGTATGGGATCGCTTTTGACCAAAATGGAAAAACTCCGTTTTATGTGGGGTTGAGGTATGGTTTGCATTGGTTTTGTTGGAGACTATGTATGGAGGATACTGTATTTTATTGTTATGTGCAACTGACTTGTAGCTTGTGTCACTTGAGTCTTGTTTGGTGTAGGCTTACAGTGGCGAAAACCGCGGAAGCGGGTTGGAAGCTTTTTTCGCACATGTTCCGGTTAATGCTGTAATGCCTCTGGCGGGGAAAAAGCCATCTTCTGCGGATTACCATCCGCGCATATGGCGTTTTCCCATCGCCGGAGTCACTACAGCACCTACACAGGCGCGAAAAAAGCTTCCAACCCGCTTCCGCTGCCTACCGCATGTAAGTCTATATGAAAACATAGCCTGCCTGTGCGCTATGCATGTATTGTGTTGCGTCCGGCCATGTACTGTTATGGCGGCATTAACGTTGGTTTGTGGTAATGCATATACAGAGGCTGGTTGCATTTCGCGATTGTAACAACATGTGACAATGTGTCGACAACAAAGCCCCAAAAGTCCCCATGAGCAGCGGCTAATCCCTCATTGCAAACATAACGGCTCTCAATGTCATATTGCGGAGCAAATGTTTTTACATATATATCCAGCACGCTCGATTGACATGCAACTATCCCCGGAAATTGGGGGTTTTTCCATTTTTGACAAAGGTTATTACACAGCCATTTAGCAGTGCCAAATTATTGCACATCGCCGACGCCTTGACTGGTGCTTTCTCATATAGAGAATCACTAAATTCTACCTTGCGACAACAATCCTCACCGCCTCTGGGCGATTTTGAAACCGAATGACTGCAATACATAGCGAAGCTATGCTTTTTCATATAGTCTTTACAAGTGGTAGGCAGCGAAAGCGGGTTAGAGGCTGATATACGCCCTGTGGAGGCATGAGAGAGACATAGGCTATTGGAAAAACGTGATTTCATCGGATGATAATCCGAATGAAATTACATTTTTCCTAGCCTAGGGCTTTCTCATATCAGCCGGAACATGCGCGTATAGCAGCCTCTAACCCGCTTTCGCGGTTATCGCCACGAAAAGACTAGCATCAACTGTATTTCTGGCTCTTTGACTATAATACCCCAGGTTGCTATAGTATAAATACCAAGCGCGATCTTCAAAAGGAGTAACCATGCAAATTTTATTGACAGTAGCCTACGACGGCACAAACTACGCAGGCTGGCAACGCCAACAAAACGCCGTTGCCGTCCAGCAAAAACTTGAAGAAGCCCTTTCCGCGCTACTTGGTAAGCCCATCACCACAAGAGCCGCAAGCCGTACAGATGCCGGGGTCCACGCGCTGGGGCAGTGTGCGGCTTTTTTTGCTGAAAATATGCGTATCCCAATGGACAAGCTGCCCGGAGTGCTAAACGGCTATCTGCCGGGCGATATTGCGGTAAGTGCCGCCGAAGCTGTCCATGTAAATTTTAACCCGCGCCTCGATGCCAAATACAAGACCTATTCGTACCAGCTATATAATGCGCCAACCCCCAACCCGTTACTTGCCCGCCATAGTGTACACATCCATCGTCCCCTTGATTTTGACGCAATGAAGCACGCCCTGCCTGCGTTAATTGGAAGGCATGACTTTGCGGCATTTATGGCCACAGGCTCAAGTGCTATGACAACCATCCGGGAAATCTATGCCCTTGATATCACAAATCATCCAAATGGACTGGTTAATTTGACGGTCACAGGCAATGGGTTCCTATACAATATGGTACGCATTATTGCCGGGACACTGCTGTATGTAGGCCAAGGAAAGCTTATGCCAAGCCATATCCCAGGGATTATTCTTGCCCGGGACCGCACACGGGCAGGTAAGACAATGCCGCCACAGGGCTTAACTTTACTGGAAGTAGGCTATACAAAATACATGCAAATGAAGTAAAATATACTCAGCACCGCATCAAATTGTAAAGGAAGTGACGTTTTGGGACTACAAGACGCATGGAAACGCATATCACTTGACACAAAGGGCGAGCCCGTAAAACATGTGTGGGATGACTACATGGCAAAAGAAAAAGCCGTGTATATAAACATCTTACGCAACAAAACCACCCGCCTTGAAGGCACTGTAAGCGAACTAGCAACCCAGCTAAAGCTTACCCCGACGCATATGTTTGCGTTCCTGGACGGGATACACGAATGTGTTGACGGTATTCAAGAGCTTGACACAATCGAAGAGGATACACCAATTGCCTTCGATATCGACTTTGCCCGCCTGTATAAGCAAATGGTGGCCTATAAAGCCGATACCCTATACACCTTGCCAGAATGGGACGGAGTCTTCACACCCGAAGAGCAAAAAGAACTGTACCGTGAACAAAAAAATTCTCATACAGTGGTACGCAATGAGGCCAAAACCGGCCGCAATGAAGCCTGCCCCTGCGGCAGCGGGAAGAAATACAAGAAGTGCTGCGGCGCGGCATAGTATATGGTAAATGAAGTCGTGCCGAATGAAAGCACTCCAGGTGGCGCAGACCAACAAGCAATCGCCAAGGCAGCAAAGGTCATAGCATCCGGCGGTGTCGCCGCCTTCCCGACGGAAACGGTCTATGGCCTTGGCGCAGACGCAACCAACCCCACCGCTATTGCCCGCATATACCAGGCAAAAGGCCGCCCAGGGGACAACCCGCTTATTTTGCATATCGCAGACCAAGCTGATTTTGCAAAGCTTACAACGGATGTCCCTCCATATGCCCAGGCACTAATGCAAGCCTTCTGGCCAGGCCCCCTTACTTTGGTTGCAAAAAAAAAGCCCGGCCTGCCTCCATGGCTTGGGGGGCACCCCAGCGGAGAAGCCAGCACAATCGGCATTCGTATGCCCTCCCATCCGATGGCACTTGCGGTAATAAAAGCCTCGGGTTGCTTTGTCGCAGCCCCAAGCGCAAATAAAGCCGGGACTCCAAGCCCAACTCGCGCAGAGCATGTTGCGCGAGACTTTGCTGACGGCTCAATTGATTTTGTGCTGGACGGCGGTGCTGTTGACTGCGGGGTTGAGTCCACGGTGGTAGATATCACCGGGGATTTGCCTGTGATTTTACGGCCTGGGGCTGTTACGCCTATGATGATTGAAGGTGTTACCAGCCTTAAGGCTATGTTGGGCTTTGGGGATGTCAGTAGCATTGCGCCGGAGGGTGTTGCAGGCGAAGTTGAGGTAGGCGCGGCTAAGGTAATTGCACCCGACGACTCAAATCCTTCAGCCGAATCAAATGACTCCAAATCAAAGCTGGCGCAAACGAAACCTTTTTCTGAGGCGCAATTACCACCCCCATTGTCGGCAGAATCAAAAACTACCCCGCCTCGTTCTCCAGGAATGAAGTATCGCCACTACGCCCCAAAGGCACCAATGACCCTGGTTGTGGGTGACGAAGCCGCAGTTGCGGCATATATTTATTCTGAAACCGCGAAAGAGCGGGCCAATAACCGCAAAGTCGGCATTTTGGTGACAGAGCAAACCATGGCAGCACTGGAAGATATAGAAGCGCAGGAAGGCATCCCATCACAACAAGCACATCCCAACACCCAACATGCACAGCAAGCCCAATCCGCTGACGATGATAAAAGCGTTACTTTATCGGTTCTGTCAGAAATGTCCACCTCCCAAGTTAAGCGGGTAAAAGCGGCTTTCACCAAATCATCCACACAGGATTTTTGCACACCCGACACCACCACTAAACCCGCTTACAGCTTGATTTTAGGTGACAAATCAGCACCCGAAACCATAGCAAGAAACCTATACGCAAGCCTACGCCAGTTTGACATCGCAGGCGTGGATATAATATTCGCCGAAGGCCTGCCCAATGAGGGCCTTGGCCTTGCAATAATGGATCGCATGAAAAAAGCCGCAGAAGGGCGTGTTGTCCATGTCTAAAGGTAATGCAAACAGTAAAAGGAAGATAATCTTCGTATGCACAGGCAACACCTGCCGCAGCCCAATGGCACAGGCAATGGCCACGCAAATCTTTGCCGAGGCCGGGCTAGAATGCGAGGTGCTTTCTGCCGGGGTAAACGCTTGGGCAAACCAGCCTGCAAGCCGCCATGCCATTTCTGCTATGGAGGAGGGGGGGCTATGCCTATTGTCTCATAAGGCGTCGGTTGTGTCTGACGCACTGCTTGACGGGGCGACGCTGGTGCTTACTATGACCGGCGGGCATAAGGCGATGTTGGTTATGGAGTATCCCGGTGTTGCGGATATTGTGTTTACCTTGGGGGAGTATGCCCTTGCTGAAAATGATGGAGTCGGCGCACAGAAACATGTGTACGCTATCGACGTCTCCGACCCTTTCGGTGGCAGCCTGGAAGAGTACCGTGCGTGTGCTACGCAGATTAGGGAGATGCTGGTGCGGGTTGCCGCGCGGCTTATGTGATGGATATGAAGTGTCGCAAAAAATGAGGCCATGGCTCAATAGTTAAATATCCGTCTTTTGCATCCATGCAGGCAAGTGCGAAATCGCCGTTTGAACCAAGTTGCGTATGTTTGAATTGTCCGCAAATTTTGCATACCAGACTAAATCATCTAATTGCGCAATAGTTAGCTTATCTAACTGAACGTTCAAAGAATCAACAGCCTCAATAAACATCATATCGATGAAACTGTCTGACTCACGAATTTCTTTACGGTACATTTCTGCGTTTACTTTCTCAAAGAAAAACCGGGCAACATTAATAAGGTCAAGCACATTTTCATATTCTATGCGCAACATTCGCGTATTAGCGAAAAATAGTCGCGCATCAAAGCCACCATCAGCAACCACTTCCGGCATTACGTCTATTAGGTTTGAAAAAAATTTCAAGTATAAATTAATGTCGGCTGCATAACTGTCTGCGTGATAGGCAGATAATTGTTGTCGCATCACTTTGATTATTTCATCTAGGAACATTTCCCAACCAATTATTTTTGCAATCCTTATCGCGTTTGTTGTGGCATCAAAACCAAAGCCCTGCACCCCAAAACGTCTCAAATGGCGGAGGCAGCCGCTAAAAAATCGCTCTAGCGTTTCGGGGGTAAGCACGCTATTAATACTTTTATCACGGATTACAATTAATATAGCTTGCGATAGCAGTGTAGGGTTTGTTTCGAGCAGTATGCTAAGATTTTTTGATGCAAAAAATGGAGATATCCTGTCTGTTTTTTCAATAGGATCCATCTCTGGCATGAATGCACTTAAGTTATCTAAGGCCACGTGCAATGCGCTTGTAAGATCATTCATGTGCAACATTGTCTCATCACCCTTGGTAAGTTCTGCGGATAACAACATAGTTCGGAAAACCGTCTCAGACCATTCAATGCCAAGAACATTATTGTGGTAGTAGCCTCCTCTGCCTTGTGCATAATTGCCTATAATGCCTAAACTCTCAGCTAACAATTTTATTAATCTTGCTCCACCTACATACACAGACCGTGCTAATCCCTTCTCAAGGTATAATTCATTACGGGCAAGCACCCGTGACAATTGCTCAATAATTATCATACGAGTAGTAGAAAAAATAACATTTCGATGAAAACAACACTCAAGTGTATCAATAAGGGAGAAAAATGTGTCATAATTAACTTTAGCAAGTTCCTCATCTTTGACAACTTCTCGAATTAAAGCATTAACATTATTAATATTCCTACAAAACGCACTCCTAGCCTCACGCATACTATAAAGACTATTGATTCGTCGTCTTATTTCCCCTATCAAATAAGAAAAGTACACATCGGGATTTTCGGATTTCAGTAATCGTCTGATATCGCGCCCCTTCATTTTTGTAATCTCAACGAATCGTTGCGCTCGCAAGCCCGTCAACCCTGTCAAAAGATTATCCGCAAGGGTCGACGAAATACACAGCAAAACGTCGATTGGTTGCGCGTACTTTCTAGTCTCAAACACATTATTGCACGTGATAACAACCCTTGATTCGCTTACCCTATGCGCCTTTAGCACAACAGACAAATCCGCTAAGTCTTTAGGCGCAAACCAACTACGCCACAACAAGGCAAGCTTATCCCACGGCTTTGAGTTAAGCTCACCTGCTTCCGCATTACGATATTCATCCTCGTTAAACTCAAATCCATCTGGGCACAGGACGCTTGCAAGGTTAACCAGGTTAAGAGTATATATAGACAAATGCCCAATCAATGGGATATCACGATCCGAAAGAATACCCCCTTGCATTACACTTGGCGATTGCCTTGTACATAGCACCATTTTTAGATGGTTCATAACAATAAACTTCAAATTATCAATAAAATCATCATGGGCAATATCAACATCACACCGCTGTAAGGCATTACTTGCGTGATCTTGAAGCATTTCAATAATTACTGGACGCGAATAAAGAGGCACAAACATTAGACACGCAAACCAACCATCATTAAATGAGTCTGGGTTTGATATCTTGTTATTTATTGCCTCAGTCAGATTAAACTTTCTATTGATATACATCTCCTTGACCTCTGAGACAGCATATCTAAGAATAAAATCCGCAGCCAAAAACTCTCCAAATGTATTATGAAGAAACTCAAAGGCACTAACAGAGCCATCGCTGCTGGCGTCCATATCCTGTGCCGTTGACTTGTGTATAAAAAAGAAGAACCCGCCAAGAACCGATTCAGATTCTTTAAGATTCCGCGATTTGGGGCTCCCATCAGCACGTCTGGCCCCATAAAAGTCTAAATCCCTTTCCAACTGATCAGATAAAATAACAACATCCCGCCTGTTATACATTCCAATTGCTACAACCCCAAGGCGTTTCATTTCATTGTCAATAATCGCCTCTTGCTCTTGCCTGGTCTTATCTCCGAAATACGGCACATAGCGTCTGCGCTCCCTGCGAATAAATCGTCTAATCAGATTATCATAAAGCTCTGTTCGTTTAATATTGCTGCTATGGGCAAGTTCATTAGCATCTGAGTCGTAGATTGCAAGCATAAGAAGCAAAAGCGGTTGCTCTGCCAATTCAAGTAAGCTGCCCTTCTTCCTCTCGTCAACTTGCGGCAACATGAAGAGGTTAACCTTCGCATCCAAAAAATACCTGGCATTAGTTCTGTTCCATATATCAATCCATTCCTGCCTCTGATGCGCATCAAACTCAAGTAACCGAAGAATTGTAGCGTTTTCGGGAATATGCGCCTTATCAATTAATGTGATTCGGCTGGTTAATATTATTCGTACTGGGCGTCCCATGGATTTTTGATCCTGCTGGAAAATCCGAGTCTTTTCAATATAGCTACTAAATACATCACCCTTGGCTTGAAGAAGTTCATCAAACCCATCCAAAATAATAGTCAATGGCTTTTCCTTAAACTGTGCGGCAAATCCGCCATATCCTGCCGGTAGCGGGCGATTCGTTAGCTTTTTTACCTGGTCTTCAACTAGCACATCAATAGCAGCATCAGCATCAACCTCACGCAGTGGTATCCGAATAACTGTGTACGAATCACTCATCAATTGAGCAGAAAGAACTTTTGTCAAAAGCGACTTGCCACTACCGGGATGCCCCAGAATAACAAGGGGATAATCAATGCCATCTGGCGAATAAAGATATTTTATGAAAAACCTATTTAAGTCATTACGTGTCGTCTGTTTCCTCCATATAGATACATCCTCTAAGCTTATTTCATCTCGTTTATATAAAAGGCATTTATATGACTGGGGGATAAAAGCGTCAACGATTTTGGGAAACATGAGAATATTTTTTTCAGTACCAGAGTTTATTTCTTTATCATCAATAATAGGCTCTTCAATGCTCGCATTATATTTTTGCCTTAAGTCGTCTACGATGTCTTGAGCTTGAATTGCAGCATAGTTTGTTGAAATTGATTTGACTATGCTATTTAAATTGGAAAGCCCAACGTCAATCTTTGTAGCTATTTCCGATAGATTTTGAATGGCAATGCCATTTTTATTCACAGCATTTTGGATACCATTAAAGTTCTGCAATTGGGCAAAGTAAGCAAAATCATTAAACTGGACAGCAAGCATAAGATACTGGGCTTCATAGATAGCTATAGCCTTTTTAGGAAGTGCTTGAAATAAATCCTCTAACTCATTCATTTGTATTTTATCTTTTGGATCCTTAACGTCAAAAATTGACGCATCAACAATCAGCTTCAATAGCCCTAATGATATGACCTCGTATTCATTTTGCAAGCTTTCCTTAATATCAGATAATGACGTCGCATGATCTGCATAATACACATTACTATTAATATCATGAGATGGCGCACGCATAGCAGGGTAACTTTTAGCACCTTCAACTAAGTCCCGCTTCTCCTCGTACATCAATTTGAGTTTATTAATAACATTTGCTGGCAACTCATTTTGAAGCGCGTCGAAATAAGACGTATAACAGATAAGCGCGTACGCTGCTTTAATTTTTTCTGTACGCTGAATATAAGGGGGCTCTTTACGTGATGAAATATAATCAAGAACAGTTTTTGCCAGTCCAACAATCCGCTCTTTAGCAGCCAAAAGCGTCAAAGCCGGAAGAAACGCCGTACCCAGCAAAATTGGGCTAAATATAATAGCAACATCAGCAAGCTTACTAAACGCACCCATTACCTTTTCGTCAACCGGGCCATCTTTCTTCAAATATTTCACAATATCCTTAAAGCTATAATCCTTAATCATCGTCTGCGCCCCCTACTTCCCTACTTCAAAGTAACAACAGTAACCCCAGCCTCGCCCTCGCCATATTTCCCAAGCCGGTACTCCTTAACATGGGGGTGCCTTTTTAATATCCCATGCACCGCGTTACGCACGGCCCCGGTTCCCTTGCCATGTATAAGCGTGCATACCTGAATCCCGCCAAGAAACGCGTCGTCCAAATACTTAGTAGCAATACCAGTAGCCTCCTCGGGCAGCATCCCCCGAAGGTCTATTTCCGGGGAAATATGCATTGCCTTGCCAATACCGGCCCCGCCACGCCCCTGCCCACCGGCCGGCGCAAACTTATCAACCTGTGTCTTTATCTCATCTTCGGCCATGCTAAGGTCGGCAAGCTGTGCCTTTATCTTCATGATACCCGCCTGAATATGCACCTCGCCCTTATCGTTTGGCGGGGTCGACACCGTACCGTGTTGGCCCAAGGTATGGATATAAACCTTGTCACCACGACGCAGATTCTCCGGCGGCTTTCTCGTAGGCTTCTGCTCTGTTACCGGCCCAATGACTGCCTCCATTTGGGTAAGGGTCTCTCGCATTTTTTGCCTTGCTTCTTCAACTTCCTTAGTCTGATGCATGGATTTAAGCAATGCCTCGGCCTCGCGCTTTGCTTGCTGTATTGTATACATTGCATCCGCCCGGGCTTTTTCCAGTATTTTATCTTTCTGGGCTTGCAGTTTTTCTTGGGTCTTTGCAAGGTCTTGGCGCAATGCCTCGGCCTCGCGCCGGTAAACGGCAGCGCGCTCTTGCTCTATCACAACCATTTTTTTACCCGCCTCAAGGTCGGTTATAACATCCTCAAACCGCACTTCCTCGCTGCTTAACACATCTTTGGCCTGGCTGATTATCGTATCCGGCAAGCCCAGCCGCTTAGCAATCGCAAAGGCATTGGACTTACCCGGCACACCAATAAGCAGCCGATAAGTAGGCCGCAATGTCTCAACGTCAAACTCGCAGCTTGCGTTTTCCGCACCGGGGGTAGAAAGGGCATATAACTTAAGCTCGCTATAGTGGGTGGTTATCACCGTGCGGGTACCGCTTTGCTGCAAATGCTCCAAGATTGCAATTGCAAGTGCCGCGCCCTCGGTAGGGTCTGTGCCGGCACCTAGTTCGTCTAATAGCACCAGGCATTGCCCTTGAAGCTGACCAAGTATCCCAACGATATTGCTCATATGAGACGAAAAAGTAGAAAGGCTTTGCTCGATACTTTGCTCGTCCCCAATATCTGCAAAGACCTCGTCAAACACCGCAAGCTCCGAATGCTCTGCTGCGGGGATATGCAAGCCCGATTGCCCCATGCATGTCAAAAGCCCGATAGTCTTAAGGGTAACGGTCTTACCCCCCGTATTAGGCCCCGTGATAAGCAACATAGAAAACTCGCCGCCAAGCCAGATATTCGTTGGCACAACAGTACCCTTCTTCAAAAGGGGATGCCGCCCCTTAATAATATTTACATACCCCCGCTTATTAAACTTTGGCGCGCTGCCCTCCTGGGCAAGGGAAAGCTCGCCCTTTGCAAACACAAAATCCAAGTAGGCCAAGTTATTGATACTTGCGGTAAGCAAGTCCGCTTCACCGGCAACAAGCCCGCTTAACCTCAAGAGAATCCGCTCTTCTTCCCGCTTTTCTTCAAAGGCAAGTTCCCGTATTTTATTATTAAGCTGAACAACGGCAAGTGGCTCCATAAACACCGTAGCCCCGGTAGACGATTGGTCATGCACCATTCCCGGAAAGTTACCACGCTGGTCTGCCTTTACCGGCACACAAAACCTATCCCCGCGCAAAGTAATAATCGCGTCTTGCAGCATGTCCTTATATGCCCCGCTGCGGATAACGCTTTGCAGCTGATCCCGGACTTTCTCATGTGCCTGATGGATATTGCGCCGGATATCCCTAAGCTTAGGCGAGGCGTTATCCGCAATCTCTGTAGCACTTGCGATACAGCGTTTAATCTCCGCCTCAAGCCCGGGTGATGTCAAAATCCCGTCAAAGTATGGGGAAAGGCATGTAGGCTCGGCATTCTTTTCATCCCTGCCATAGGTTATTGCCTTACCGCATACATACAAAAAATCCCCTACCCCCAGCAAATCCTCTATAAAGAGCATTCCGCCGGCAATGGCACGGGATATAAAGGGACGTATGTCTTTGATGCCTCCAAGGGGCAGGCTACCCTTACGCAGGATATAACCTGTTGCCGCCGTGGTCTCTTCCTGGGCGCGGGCAATCTCAACGATGTCAACCATAGGCAATAACTCTGCCGCTTGGGCTTTGCCCATTGGTGAGATCGCCCTAGCAGCAAGCATTTCTATGATTTTAGGATACTCAAGGGTTTGCAATGCTTTGGAGTTCATATAAAATCTCCTTTAATACAACATCTTATGAAAAACGGCAGCACGCAATAGTGATAAAGTGCGCTACAAAGCCTATTTTATCAAATTGTTAGAGGAATGTGAAATTATCAATGGCATAGCGCACATCCCCACTTGCACAGCAGGAACACACTCTCCCATGAAAAGGTTTGTCAGAAATGACACTCACATCTGACTGTCATTAAGCATTGACACTAACTGTCATAATGCATATACTTGAATGAACTTGTCGTAATTTGTCATATGGAGGTAATCATGCCTACATTTGAGATGAACAGTATAATAAATGACCTGCGCAGGCGCAAAAACTGGCAGCAGAAGTATATGGCGGTACACGGGGATCACCCAGTAAGAAGCATAGCACGGGCATCAGACAAACGAGGCTCCCTTCACATGCACACCTTCAAAAGTTACATGGATACATTAGGCTTGCCCGTAGACACATTCTTTGCCCCATACACAGACAATCTGCCAATAAACTTTATGCAAATAAGAAGCGACTTCCTATACTATATCGAATGGGCAAGCGAAAACCCGGACGCCCTAAGCCACGCGCGGCAATTGCTTACACAAATGTACGAAATGGGAAGACATAGCACCGGCCTAAATAAGCAGCTAATTGCAAGCTGCCAAGCACGGCTAGACCTGGAAACAAGTAAAGATTACAAAGCAATCATAGTAAACGCCACAAACGCAATACTCACAACCTATCCCGAGTTTGACCTAAAAACATTCGAGGGCGGCCTACTGCTATTTGAAGAGCCGGTACTTGTTTATTATATCGCGCGGGCATATGCAAAAGACGCCAAGGATACAAATGACGAAAACACCGAAATGGCACTGACTATAATGAGCAGCCTACTCGATCACATATCCCGTTTGCCTCATGATGACCGTATCATGCACAGGTTACGTGCGCAAATATTGCTTGAAATATCGCAAATACTAATAAAGAAAAAAGACTATGCCCATGCACTTGAGGTATGCAACAATGGGTTTGAGGTCTCCATGCAACTCAACAGCGGAATACATTGCCCAGATTTTGCATACAACAAGGCAAAAATCCTGCACGAACAAGGGCAAAATGAAGAGGCACATAAACTGCTAACCCAGGCATACTTTGGCTTTATCACACTACGCAAAAAAAACAGCGCAACAAAAGCCCTAGCCCTAGCGGATCATATAGGCAGCCCAATAGAAACCCACGGCACCCAAGACATGCCAATGCACCTGCCAACACCAACAATGGAGCATGGCGGCCGCATAGCCTGCAATAGCCTAGGCCAAATACTAAGACACTTTAGGGATGAAGCTGGGCTTAGCATTCGTGTCTTATGCAAGGGAATAGTAAACTACAGCATATATGCCAAAGTAGAACGCGGCGAGCTACAAAACCTAAACGTGTTTGTGCTTGAGGCACTGATGCAAAGACTGGGCAGATGCATAAATCTTCACTTGCACACATTTGTTTCTCCAAGGGAATTTATCGAAAAACAACTAAAGCGCAAAATTAATGTGCATCTTATCCTTCAAACGTATGAGGCGGCAAAGCCCCTGTTGCTTGAGTTTAAAGAAACCCAGTCTTACAAAAAATATCTCCCATGCAAACAGTTTGCCGCCAGGGCTGAAGCGGCACTGTATATTGCTGCAAATGGACATAATGACGAAAGCATGAGACTACTAAAAAATGCATGGGAAATAACCCAAGAGAAGCTGGATATCAACATGATACCCAAAATCCGATTGACAAATTGCGAGGCAGTGATTGCAAACCGTATCGCAATCCAGCTATGTGCAACCAACAATAAAAAGGCCGGCATGGATCTTTATAAGGCCTTACTTGACAATATGGAACATTTCTATGTAGACGAGGCATTAAAGCAGTATCTGTACCTTACGATACTTTATAACTACTCCCGGGAGATGGCCCTAACACAAGGCGACTATCAATATGTACTAAGCTCTGCAAAAGACGGCGAGGAACTTTGCATAAAATATATGGATTTCCGTCAGATCCAACTGTTTATGGGCAATAAGGCTGTTGCACTTGTAGCACTTGGAGACGCAAAAAAAAGTGTCCCCTATTTAGCTATGACTTATTACACTACAACCATGTTTGGAATGATAGCCACCCATGAGGCTGTAAAAAAATATGCCAAGGAACACTTTGATATAGATTTTGAGTAAATTGTCATTTCATGCCGCCGTCATCCTCCTCCAGGCCTTTCACCTTCTCCACCATCGCCTGGTGGGGCAGTGAATGTAAACGTACCCAGCGCAACATAACACTCTTGGCATGGAGGCGTATCCGGATACTCTTGGTATGGCATCCCCGCCTCGGCGGCACCATAAACCGGCGCGGCAGACATCGCAATAACCACAAACATCAAGCATGACAACACAGCACATAAACCTCGCCCAAACTTTTTAATCTTCATATAAATTTCCTCCTTTAGAAAATTATGGTGGCAACACCATACACATCACAAGCCCTTCTGTAAACCGACAGATTATTACACAGTCAGACAAAAGCCATCAGCGGCAGCGAAAGCAAGCCTGCTAACACTCACAGGGCTGCCCTTATGCCTCAAAACATAAGCACAACGCTTTCGTACGACACATTCGCACGACGCTTTCGCACGACACATTCGCACGACGCTTTCGCACTATATTACTCCTATGCTTACTCCTATGCTTACCCTCCCCCATATTTATCCACACAGCTTCTTCACAATAATTTACAAAAACTCGCCTGTACCCCTTGCAACCCTATGTAGTTTGTGGTACCCTATATTTCCTTGACGCGGAGTGGAGCAGTTTGGTAGCTCGTTGGGCTCATAACCCAAAGGTCGTAGGTTCAAATCCTGCCTCCGCAATATATGAATTATTAGCCAAAAGGGTAAGTTAGGGATTTCCTAGCTTACTCTTTTTTCTTTGCTTGAAAGGTTTTCAAAGCGGTAGGCGATCTTTATATCCTGCTGAGGCTCACCATCAACCTCGTAAACATCAGATATCTCTATGCTCTCTATGAGTTCAACCACAAGTTCGCGGGTTAAGATTTCAATAGACAGACATTGTTTTATTTTGGATATCCAAGATGCTATGTCGCTTCCACTACGTTTTTGACATGCCAGTTCATTTCTTAGCGACTCA
>Ga0123355_10005640_pt1 | contig 18376 bp, 4 predicted proteins | sample TergutEmb28metaG_3_FD_89872 | JGI IMG/M metagenome (GOLD analysis project Ga0123355, IMG submission 89872) | Embiratermes neotenicus P1 segment gut microbial communities from Petit-Saut dam, French Guiana - Emb289 P1 | ecosystem: Host-associated > Arthropoda: Insects > Digestive system > Gut ... | reverse complement strand
GAGAGAGTGTGTGTTTTTAGAGAGAATAGTGTGTATATATATATATATATATATATATATATATATATATATATATATGCCTTGCAGTGACCACAGCCAGCGAATGTTCCGAAGTCATGCGTGTTAGAGTCCAGATTTCGGAAGTTGTGAAATTTGACATCTTTGTCTTTCGGGTTTTGCGTCACCTTGTAAAGCGATATCGGTCGTTCCACCCCCTCCCAGACTTCTCTTGTAGTTGCCATTCAGTCTGAAACGTACGTTGCGTAACTATCATCTGCTGCATATTTCGCAGAACTGATACGAAAGAAATAAAGCAGTAAGGCGACTCTAGCTTGATGGGAAAATTTTATGATCTAAGATCATTATTTCATGTGACAGACAATATTGGTCAGATAAAATGATGACTTGGAAGTGGCATAAAGCTATTGAACTTTGTTGGTAAAATGTCGCCCCTATCAACACCATTACTGAGAATGGAACGTAAAAGCAATTTCCATTTACGTACAAAATTTTTGTCCGTAAAACAAATTCTGTTAGCCATACATAAATACAATAGCATGAAAAGTTGTGGAAATGTCGCTGCATAAATGTCAGCAGAATTAGAGATAAAATCAAATACTGTGGCGGTGAACAGATGAAATGTAATGAGATAGGTGGAGAAGACAAATGCATGCGGGGTCACTTGTAAGACACGCACGGGGGTAGGATGCTAGATAATACTAAAACGGATAGTAAAGAAATGGGATTGAAATGCGTGTGCTAGATTTGTGTGGCTTAGGGTAGAGACAAGCTGCAGGCTGTTGTGAACGCGGTAATGAACCTTCGGATTTCATAAAACGCGAAGTTTCTTGCTAGTTAAGAAACTGTTATCTTCTCTAGAAGAGTTCTTCTCCATGTAGTTCCTTAGTTAGAACAGCGATATTCAGTGAGCGATGCTGCTGTTTAGAGCCACGCTGTGAACTGATACGCGCATTTTTCGCAACAGTTTATGGCTGCCGTCTTCTACTCCTATTAATAACTACCAACAGAGACTGCTAATGAAAATATCGACAGGATGGAAAGCATTGGCTAACTATGCGGGTAAGGACATGGTGATACAGTGCTTGAAGCTACAGGCTGGACGGATGTCCCTGTCGGTAGGTTCGTTTGCAAAGACAGTGATGAACCTTAGATTTCGAATTCGACAGAGCCGGTAAATCGGACACGAGACCTTGAACTAAGCAGTTGCGAGGCAGTGCTGCAATTAGCTCGGCACTGCGTCAGTTCGGTATGATTAATTTATTTCTCATTGACCTTTTCGTGGATCTTTTGAGAAAGTTGGCAATTAAATACACCTGCATCGATCACAAACGATAGAAGCACACGACTCTAAAATAATTATGGTTCGTGTACAGTTCGGTTAGGTTAAAATGGCCCGGTTTAAAGATTCTCTTCTTTCAGAAAATTTAAGATTGAATACAAACTGTGGCGGTAATCCGACAGTGAAATTGGTAATACGTGTAGCATGTTTGGATTAAATAAGACAGACATGTGTTGTGGTGAGACCACTTGTCACACCAAGGCAAAATTTGGGCGCATGTCACAGAAATGGATGTTTGGGTGTGGACTGGATTCATTTGTTTTTATAGTCAGACGTCCCGTTGGTTTATGTCCCGAACATTTATAAAGAGGGAAGAACCTTTCATTCGTCATCAAAGCACTTTTTATTAGTGTTACGTTCGTGGATGAAGGGGCTTTCGTTCTGTGTTAACCTGAGTACTAGTCGAGTTCTGGCAGGCACTGTTGAGGGGATTTTGTGTACGTGGTGATGAATCTCCCGGTTTCATAAAAGCATTTTTATTTTACCATCTGGTAACACTGTCATTGGGCATTTGAATTATACTTTACAAAGCAGACGCTGAATTTTAAATATTTTCCCGAGACGATGTAATTTTCCCCCTTGTTTTGTATGCCTGTGAAGCAGTTTCTTACTGTAAGGGAAGAAAACAGGTCGACAGTTTTCATGGTTAATGTGCTGAGGAAGGTATTTGGGCATTGGGGGGGGGGGGGAGGCGCGGGAGAGTGAAAAAAAATTGCACAGTGAGGAACTTCATGTTTTGAACTGCTGACTAAATACAGCGTTGTATTATTTGGGTGGGATTTTTGCACGTGTAGGGGAGAAGGGCTTCGGCTGGAAAACTTGAATGTAAGAGGCCACTTTAAAGACGTAGATGTAAGTGGGAAGTAGTATTAAAATGGATTTTGAAGGAGTGAAGTGGGAGTCCGTGGGCTGGATTCTTCTGGCTCAGAATAGTGTCAGGTGGTAGGCACGGTGATGAACCTTCGGGTTCCATAAAATATGGGTAAGTTATTGGCTGTCTGACGAGGGAGTAGCTCTTCAAGTAGGCCTGTTCTCTGTGGCGTTAGATAGTTAGGGAATTGGTTAGATGACAGCAAACCGCTTTCTAAGATACACATCGTAGTGTTGAAATACGTGCCTATGGCGAAAGAATTTCATATGCTTTTCTGCAGGGTGTTCCTTTTATCTTGTTCCCGAGGGCTTGGTAGCTTTATCACATGGGAAGCCTTCATCAGCCAGGACATCCTCTGACAGCTGCCGTGTTCGGGCATACGATAAAAGAGACACTGCATATGTCAACACCCGTTAGTAGAATACACATTTGGTACCTCTGTGCAAATGTTACCTGTCCGTCCAAAGGTTAGGTGTTATCTCACATTGCAGATGAGTCTGAAGGTGACTGATTGCAGCGTAGTGCCATGCGGAGTAGTTCGGCGAAATATGGGACTTATTTCTGGATGTATGTGTGTTCGATACTGGATCTCTGGGCGGACAGTCATGTTTGAGCTTTCCGGTCTTGAACGAGAGTGTTAAGTTCGTCGAAGTACGCTTGACAAGATCGCCTTCTTCGCCGCCTTTTGCGCATGTCATCGTGTAGAACTTGACCGAAAATACGAGCAACTGTCATACTTGATACGTTTTTGCCGAATAATCTGCTAGTATAATAATAATAATAATAATAATAATAATAAAGCATGTCGTGTAAATAGGCACACACGTGGGCAAACTACTTTCCCCCTTCCAACACTTCGAGTGTTGCGCAGTTTACAACTAAGATAACTACCTTAATGTGGAAGACTGCAGGAGAAAATTTTATTGTGATCTTGGCAATGATTAGAGCGTACAGAAGCACAGTTTGCAGTAAGCACAGCTTAGCCGTAATGTGGTGTAATGGGTTAGGTTAAGGAGCAGCACTATGCCTGCACTGTGCCGAGGTTTTCTGAGCAGCACGGCGGTTACCAGCTTGAAAGGCTTTACCCATTACACGCAAATGCGACTTACATTAGTCTGGGTGTAGGTTTTCTGTAAGGTATGCGGTCAGTGCTTATGCATGGTACCAGCTTGTGGGTGTATACAATAAGAGATGGGTAGGAGAAGCAGAGGGGGCGCATTTAGGGTTGCTGCAGGATGTGTGTGGGGTGACGGTGGACACTAAAGTAACATTTCTCCCCCTTTGCTCAACCCCTTAACATCTTTAACCTCCCCTTAGACCTTGTAAGTCTCTACTGGTGCTCAGCCAATTTTGGTGGGAAGGTCCAAATAGTACACTCAAATTCCAGTAGAAATTGGGTACCCTAAATCTGTCAGATAAAGACACGAGCTGGAAAATATGAACGCCCCTAATCTTTTACACTTAAAAATACTCCGTGTGTTAAGATTTGTTTGATATTACTAGAATTGAGGGCCGCTAAAGTTCTCTCTCTTGCACGTTTTGCTGCTGTTCAAGACGTTTCTTAGTCTGTAGAATCTGTATTGAAGTGTGTGACTCATACAGTAGGGTAGTGCCTGGGGATAAGTTCTGGTCTCTGTTTTCGGAGGCGCTTTCTAATCAAGATCCTATCGCTCAGTTGTAGGTTCTTATCTGCTCACGTAAGATGGCATCGCTAAATAATGTAATAAAATTAGCTACAGTTCGGTTGTATCATACTTGTCGCACACTCATTTCACAATGTTTGTTTTCATCCGCAAGTTTTATATTTCGCTAAATTACTTGCTGCCTATATTCCAGTGCTCCTTCCTAAGTTGTAACCACGTAGGGCACAAGTCTGTACCTTGGTGCAAAACAGCCTATGTCGCTTTTTGCTGAATTTTGTAAGTTTCCACTTATTGTGTCTGTTTTGAGGTAAGTTATATCGTGCAGTAACATCCTGTGACATATTTTTGTTATTAAGGGACATACAGCATGTCTATCCTATGTCTAAAGTTAATCGTCAAAATAATTCTTTTATTTTGCAAAACCTTCAACTTCAATTCCCCGAAACGTGGCTTTTTTTTTTTTACAGAGGCTACTGTTGCACCAAGGTACAGAAATATATTCTTAGACCATTCTAATTGGTAAGAAATGTGCGAACGCGGAGTTTGAGTTACTTGTAACGCTGCGTGCTTGTATTCTCAAAAAGCATTTCACTACATTCGATTCCATGTAGCCTGTGTAGCTAAAACAGCAGTGGTAAATACCTTCAAAAATGGTGTCTTTCCGATGCGATAGTTTCCTTGGGTCGTAACAAATAAAATGAGAAATATTAGCAGTGCGAGACATAGCTCATTTATTTCCCTGAACTGTCCTTTTTCAGCTCACTCTGTGGGCACATTCCGCAGTTACTAACAGTACCAGAAATATCATGAGTTTGACGAATGTCCGTAGGATTGCGTTAGACTGAAAATTTGGGCATCCGGCATCGGTGAAAAAAAAAATCCTAAGCTGGATCTTTGACTGACACTAAAACCCCGTCGAAGTTACTGAATGCTTTAGGGCTCGAGCTGCCCCGTTTCGTTTGTTATGCAATTCATTGTGCACTTTACGACATATTTATTGATGTTTGCAGTTACTGATGGTTGAAAGAGACAAGACAGGCAATGGAGGTGTAACGTAACATTGAGACGCTTTCATGCAACCATTGTTGCAGTGGAAAGGCAATAAGTATTAGATATTGTGAGTGTGCGTTTGTAGCCTTAGGTATCCAGCATGCAATGCACATGCGCCATATTGTCATCTGTGGTCTGTCCCGCTCTATATTATTTTTCCACATTATCTCATAAACGGCACGATTTAAAAACAAATTGAACACAAAATGTGTATTTTTACTTTCTCTACAGCTTTTGTCTGAAACATTTCTCTTTATAAGATGAACTGAGCGAGATATGATTATAAATGTATATTGGTCTTCATGTAAAGTGCCAGTTGTTCTTGTCAGAGTGTAATGAAACTTGAATTTTATCAACAGCTTTTCTAAAAAATACTCATATATCAAATTTCATGATAATTCGTCCAGTGGGAAACGAGTGGTTCCATGGGACGGACGGACGGACATGAAGCTATTAGTCGCTTTTCGCAATTTCGCGAACGCGGCTAAAACTGGTTTGTCGAAACGCGACTGAAGGGAATCTACACGATGCAGATCCAGTAAATACACAGTACGGGTTACAGAAACCGGGTAGTTGATGTGTGGGGAAGTAATGAGCATTTATTTTAATAATAATAATAATAATAATAATAATGACCTGGTAGATACATTCTGTGGCAAAAATTTAGGTACAGTATTGCTGAACATAGTGGTACGTATAGTAACCAGCTGGCTGCAAATGTTTTACAGTACTTGGTCTCCCGACAGTGTGTGTGTGTATGGAAAATAACAACGTTTAATAGGAACGGTGTGTAGTTCAGTGCTTGTACCTTGTACTTGGTACGCTTGAACTAAACATGACTATATACATAGCATTATATGTTGTGTACTTTAAAGTGTTCCAACCTTCGACCCTGTGGAACCCACTGCAGGCCCCCCACCGCTCGTCTTTCTCCTTAATGTATGTTGCCACCAAGTATTACAGACTGTCTTGAGGGTGGACTCTTGCGTCCAATACTGAAGACCCCCCAGCGGCGTCGGATGTGGAGAGGAGACAAGGCCCAGTGTCTTGCTTTTGGCGAAGAAGAAGGAAGGAATAGGGTGAGGGAAATGAAGCATCTGTTCCTAATTGCATTCCTTGATGCTAATACAGCCTGTCCGGTGGTGCGCTCTGGGGTGGGAGACTTGACTCACTGTGCTGTTATATAAGTGGCGTAATTACCCAGCATTCCACACTCAAGATCGCTCCTGAGCTTACCCTAAAACTCCCACCCGTTCGCTGACATACGAACTCGCCAGAACTCTTACTGATGTTTTCTCCTTATGCAGTTTACCTTGCTTTGTCCTTCAAGATCTATCTACTCCTAACGTTTAACGTAAGGCCGCAGTATTGTTGGTGTTTGTGATTTGACCCAAATCCTAAGTGTGGTTGCTAGTGAGGTGGGACATGGAGAGATATCAGTGTCACGACGCTCACAGACAGAGATGCTTGAAGATTACAAGATCCTGTAGTGTGACATAAATGTACCGACGTTTCGGAGAAGCTGGCTACTTCTGTGCTATATCCTGCAGATAACAGTCAACACCTACGAAACGTCGGTGCCTCTCTACAAAGACCCACGCCCTCACTCGCTTCACTAACAAATACTACTTGATTTGACTGACTGCCTGGCTGACTGCTGCGTGAAGTAGAACCCTTCACGAAAAGCTGACAATTTCGTAGATAGCAAATTCTCCGCATTTTATGTAACCCGATGTGTCATTACCTTATTCACAAGAGCAAGCTCTTTATCCCGTCCTGAGGCATATACAGCCATTCCACGCCCTCCATTCATTTTTACATAAAATCATTTTAGTATCCTCCCTTCTGCGCTTATATCTTCCAATTGGCGTGTTTCCTTCAGGTTTCCCTCTCTTTGTGCATTTGTCTTCCTCCCATTCGGACTTAGTAACTGTTACATAAGTATTGGCCAGTCTTTGAAAATTTGTCAGAACAACCAAGTAATAATATAATAGCCATTCTGTAAGACAAAGCTGTTTTACCAGTAAGAATTCCTTCAGCTCGTATTAAGTGCGCCCACTTTGTTGGTGGGGTAAACTCTGATCTTAGCTCCCGTCCTTTGCTACGGAGCTTTCTGTTCCTTCATCTTCCCGTAGCTTTGCTTGCTGGTATCCGGCCATTGTCTCTGTGTGCTGTCTCTTCTTTGCTTGACTGCGTTTCGTCGATGGTCCAATGCGTTTCTGCTACCACCAGCTTCCATCGTAGCTATTCCTATAAACCACTCAATGGATGTAGAAGGAAAAAGTGGGGTGGGGAAGGAAGCAGGACATAAAGAAGACTATATCCACAAATCCTTTAGTGTAGGAATCGCTGTTAGATACCAAGGAATGAGAAGAAGGAAGAGAGATGGGTGTGTGTAGGAGTAAAGAAGAAGGAAGATACGGACAGAGTAGGAGGGAATTCGGAATATGCGGGCCTCAATTCAATCACATGCAAACACACGGAGGGAGGTAAAGCAGTTTAAACGGCGACGGAGACAGACAGACAGACAGCCAGAGTAGACCCTCACAACCCCCTGTTCTTCTCGTAACAAGAGGTTACAACAGACAAGGAGATAAATTCTTACTGCTGCAGAACATCAGGCACCAGCTACAATACGTGTTCAATGGTAATTTGATTATCCTTATTCTGCAGGTGTGGATGTTGTTTCTTGCACCATCTTAGCGATGTGGACAACTGTTACTGCCACAGTACAATTTCATAGGTGCTATTTGCAGCCGTGTTGTGCGGATTGTTTTGTTTTGCACCTGTAGATATAGGGTCCAACATGTTTATCTGTTCATGGGGGTCAAGAGCGTTCTAAGTGTTCTGTATTTTGGAATAGAGCCTAATTTTACGTTTTATAACCAGCTTATTTGCAGTTGTAGATCCAAGACATCGCGAATTGTTGCACTTATAATGATAGAGTTAAAACCAGACACAGCCAACTTAGATCTTGTGCTTTAACCTTTTGGCGCCGGAATTATGTTTTTTTTTTTAAATTTTAGCACACACTGTATATAAAATGTGAATAAAACAGGAACCAAATACGTTAGAATTATGAAACAAACTGCATTTTGAAGAGAAAGAAATGGAGAGTATATACCATGTTTAAAATATTCAGTACCTGTATTTGTTGAATAAATATATAAAATGCAACATTTAGAGGTTAGCGGTGCGGTACGACCACTATAGGGGTCGTTAGGCGTCAAAGGGTGACAAATAACACCAGAAACAGCCATCTCAGAACTTGAGGTAATGATACAGTAACGCCGGAAACAACCAACTTACAACTTGTGTGATCGGACTGCCATGCATAAATAAGGGTAAAAGAATACACGATTACGTCGTCTCGTATTCTCATTTCCAGTGGCCACCGGCAAGGATTAATTCTTAAAGTACTAGTAATACTGAGTTGCTGTTATTCGCTGCTAAATTCACCGTGGGACATAAAGAGTAGCCTCATGTTTTGTGGTCGGATTGCAGACAGAAAATGAGAATAACGGCCAAAGCATGCTGTCCTAAAACACACATACGAACATACACACGTGTTTGGGTGCTTGAGGTGTATGTAGGGGTAATGTCACACAAGTCTGATACCCCGTAAAGCGCCCTGTGGCTGTGCGTAAAATCCGCTTGTTTGTGTGAGGGTGTAAGTGTGCCGTGCTGGCTGTGGGGAGGATACGAAAGCTTTAAAGCCAGGTTCTTGTACTGAGCAACACTCTAGAGATACGGACGGACGGAGGCAAGGATTGATACAAATTACTGCAGAGGAAGTGGACAAAAATTCGTGTAATTTAACTAGTGTGAAACCCGGCGTTCATCTGTTTGAGCAGGCAGGATTATCCAACCTGTTGCCAAGGTGTGTAGTTTGTGTGTGGAGTAATTGCGTGTAGATTCAGCGTCAGCATCGTTAGTACTGTTATGTATTTGAAACAATCTGAACGTGCGATATAGAAGGCCTCAAATCCCCCAATAAACATTACAGGATTTTGCTGACTGTAGGAACGTTCCTGCTTACACTTTACGTAAGAGGGCAGAAGAATGTTTGTTGGCCTGTTAATTTTACACTTCAAAACTGAAAATATCACCTGAATGTATTTATTATATTCAGAGGGAGTCCTAGTCGAATATCGGTGCTGTAGACCTTAGCAGGCCACTGTTTTGATGTATTTCTTTGTTTCTACAAGTGAAAACAGAACCTGTAGGTAGACCTACACGTGTTCCGCGATCATTTCAATTTACTGTTAATCTCACGTGCATGGCCCAGGCGATCAGTAGTCGCTCCCTCTCCGTCGAGTGCCGGGTTCGAACTCAGGCCATTCCATGTTCGATGTTTGGTGTAAAGAGTGGCCCTCAGGCTTTTCTCCCAGTACCTCCGTTCCCCTGTCCACCAATGCTTCATACTCCAGTATAACGTTAACACTCGATTGTCGTCATTAACACACTAAAGTCAACGATGACAAATACAAGTAGTTTGTGTTGTTAAATGCAATACTTTTGTTTTTAATTTCGTTTTGTAAACTCAAGTAGTTTATTTTCTTCACTTCAAAGGCGGGCGTCATAAAATTTAAGCCCTGAATTATGTTGCGACTGACTGCGGTAGTTGTAGACTTGCACAGGGTGTACTGATTTATCATCTTTGAATTTTTTTTCCGAAATTTTTTTATTGTACAGTGTTTTAGGTATTTGTAATATTATGTTCAGCTAGAAATAAATTTTCCTCAGCAGGGTATATGCTGCATTTAAATTCGCAGGTGATTTTTCCTGTAATGTCAACTTGGACACCGCTGGCAGTAGTTGCAATCTAATGGTAGTTGCTTGGGTGGTTTTCGAGAAAATACACCTATGGGCTCGTCTGCTCTAACCCATTTAAAACAGGTCATTGTGAATTGTGTTTAAAGACTCATTCCGTACCGCACAGTGAACACTCCGTGTCCTTACAAAAACCACGAGTGACTGCTGTAAAGGGAAAACATAGCGGTTTTTTTAAATATGCTGCTTTCATAAGACATGCAGTTGCCGGTGGACTGTAGCTTCAGGTGTTGCTGGATCTGGCGGTAAATAAAGTAAGCACCAGACTTGAAAGCGTACAGGACTCAGTCCGTCCGTCCGTCCGTCCGTCCGTCGTACGGACGTAGCAATGAACTTTACGTAGGGATTGTGAAGGATTGTGGGGCAGTGCTACCTCCCACAACGTGTCAGGTTTAAGGGTTCATATTTAGTCCATGCTGTATTATATTGCTATTTAATAGATTAAACAGAGGATCTGAAGAGAGTTTTCCCAGTATACTGCTGACGCCCTACAGCCGCCCATTTGAAGTACTTTACATACTGTACAGTCCGGGAAATGATTGAAAGGCCTTACCAGTCACTGCTCTAAAGATTGTACAGTACAGTTGGTATGTGTGGGATAATTTTCTTTAGTGTTGTTTTTGTACACTAAGGGCGAGTTTGGTGTCAGCATATTGAGATAACATCAGTAGAATGGACTTAATACTGTATTGCCTGCTGCATGTCATTTTGTTAACTAAATATCCTGCTCGTTTTTATACAGTTCTTTCACTTGCAGTGTCAAGGGGGATAATTTATCCTTAGCATTTTTATGTGTACTCAAGGTTTTTTTGCGAATGAATGTGTCCATGTCCACTACACAGACGAATCTGCACCATCCGAAACGTCGGAACTATATGGACTTGAGTGGTAACGTTAAGTCTCGGCCACCTTGATCCCCGGAGAAAGAAGCCATTGAGTAGGTTGGGTAGACCCCAGAGTTGGTCTGGACGTTTCGGAGGAGAGAAAACTACCTTGCCGTTGTCGGGAGTCAAATCCTGGATCATCCAGCCCGCAGCCTGTGTATATACACCTATGTAGGCTATACAGACAGGTGCCACGTGGCCTCCCGTCCTGCGCACCCTCTGCACTGTAGCTATAAGTTTCTTTTATTTGCCAGAAACAAAAGTACTTGCCATACTGTATAAAAGGAAACAAGTTTTGCTTGCTTGGACGGAGAAGTTTTAGCGTTGCAGGGAAGAAGGGGTGGTGCTGGTGGGGTGCTTGTTCCTTATTGATCTATCGACTTTGTAAAGAAACGCCGTATGGCCCCGCTGTGTGTAGTTCGCAGTTGGGACAGGTCTTGAAGCGGAGACACTGGGGACAAGGACACGACGTCAGGAGCCGGAACGAATGTAGTGAACTGTCTAAAAGTTATTCTCGAATGTATTCTTAACACTACTTTTGACCAAGGGCAAGGTTTCTTAATGCTTTGAACGGTGCCGTGTTTTACTTACTTACGCTGGTTTTGTGTTTCGTTTTATTTTCGTTGTATAAGATACAGCGAAAAGGTTTTAAGGTACGACATTTCGTGTAGTCAGCACATGAAGCGCCAAAACCTTAGCATTTTGTCGGATAGCTTGCTTTTAGAATGCTGCTAGATCGAGTCCTGATTCCCTCTGCGTCAGCCAGGTGTGTTGGCTGTGTTCATTTGCTGTAGATCGGGCAGTTCCATCTGAGTATCTTCATTTATTTTGTAAATTACGTGCCTTTAGAGAACGAAAAGATTGTAATGGAATTAGTGACAGGAACGTCTGCTTGCGAAAGCTGCAGTCGAAAGTTTTATGACGTACGGAACTTCAAGCGATGACTGTATTTGCAGGATTGAAGTGTTTGTCAGTAGGTGGACGGTCTACAGGTTCTGTCCACACAGACGATCAAATTTTAATTTAATATTACATGTATAGCCCATACCATACTTAAAATTTTATTGGTTCATACGTACCATAAAATAATTTCCCTGGCCCCCAGATCACTGTCAGGTTGTTGATCTGTTTACCTCACCTACTAGGACACAACACGTGATGCACATTTAGCCAACTTAATGAAGACTTCCACTCGCCCGCAACTGCTACTGTCTTTGTGTAGGTGGAGGTGTTTACGTTTAGAGGGTCTGAAAAGAAGTGATTTTTGTACAAAGGCAAATGTGCCTATGCACGTGACTAGGGCATGTGGGGAATGGAGGTGTAGCGCCACTCACTCTTACCCTCTCTACTAATTGAACTCTGAGGTCAGCGTCAAGTTCCGACCTCTTTACCCCAAGGGAAAAGCCTCTGGTGCCTATTGAGCTCCGTATAATCACATTTTTCAGATAAGAGAATAATTTAAATAGTACCAGAATGCATAGCGGTTATTTTTGTACAAGTCGCAGAATGAACATTTGCAAGTTTTTGTGCTGATGACGTGTGGGGAAACATCTGATCATGACTAATTTTGGGTAATCGGAAGAATAAAGAAGAATTGGCCGTAACGGGAAGCGGTTTTGAAGGACGAAAAGGAGAGTCGGTCTGGTTGGATGTTTGAAAGATAGCGGGCGATGCCGCCGGTGAAGCGTGTCTTCCGGTGTGGCTCGTCCGACGTCGCCCGGACCCGCAAGATTCACTAAGTGAAACAGATGAGGCGAGCGGGGGAGGAGGAAGGCCATTCTAACCAATATCTGCTGGACCAGCAGTTTGAATCTACAAATCCCGGGGTGGCCCCAACCCACGCCGTTCAAATGATAAACTTGCCCTACATATTCGCTGAGTTGAACACAGAAACAAAGAGGCGTAGGAGGTTTGGCTGCGGTATAAACACAGTGTGTCCAAGAATTGTGTCATCTGATGACATTCTGGGCTGCGGGGTATTACCGCTGTTTTGTAGATTCAGAATGTGTTGTTATGCAGACCCAAGGGGGTAGCCAGAGGTTTACGTGGGCAGAACGTACCATCGATTGTTAGGTCTAGTATACGACAATGAATAAGCAAATGTAACACATGAACGGTAACAATGGAAGTTGCTTAGTGTTCAGTAAAATAGTTCTAAATATTAAAAACTGTAGAGAAACTACAGTGTATGTTTACGTCTCATTCCAAATTATTTAGTTATAAATACAATACGTGTAATGTCACCAACACATCACACATGTATACTAAAATTAATGTATACATCTAATGAACTGCTGCATGTTGCGGTCAGCTGTGTAGCCGAAACATGTAGCAATTCATTGTATGTGTTATGTATGTATGTATGTATGTATGTATGTATGTATGTATGTGTGAAACAATTTTAATATAGATTTTTTTTGGTGACGTTATTTATACTTACTTAATTACTTACTTACTTACGTCATGGAGCAGAGTCCTTCTTGAGAAGTGAAGACATTCCTCGAATTTTATGGAACCTGAAGGTTCATTACCGCATTCACAAGTGCCCACCACCTGTCCCTATTCTGAGCCAGCTCGATCTACTCCAAACCCCCATATCCAAACTCCTGGAGATTCGTCTTAATATTATCCTCTCACCTACTCCTGGGTCTCCCAAGTGGTCTCTTTCCCTCATGTGTCCCCACCAAAACCCTGTATACGCCTCCCCCCCCCCCTCACTTATCACGGCATTATTGTATATACACTGCATTAATGAACGGATCCTATTTAGTTGTGAAATAGTGCCCGGTCTGTTTCCGAGGCGCTTGTAGTGAAAATGAAGTAATCCAGACGTGTCTGATGCTCTCACCATAATTATGCACAAAATGTAACATCCATGCCGTCTCTCTTCGTAGCGCGTGCACTTAACACTGATCACTGAACGTTGTAAACCCTTTAACTTCTGCGATGAAATTAAAAACAGACGCGCTCCAAGAAACATTACTGTAATGCGAATTTGTGCCCCAGCTGGCAGTTAGAAATGTATGAGTTTTGTACCGAGATTTAACTGTATCTCCCTGTCTGTCGCACCAAATACACGCTGTATGACATCTCATTTAACAGTTGTAATGTCACATAGTATTATTCTTACAGTTCGCCTTTTGATAAACCGATTACATTTCTGTGATTGCAGAACTTTAAGCTGAGTTATCGATATGCTTGTGATGTTTAGAAGATAAATAATAATATGAAACGTGACACCTTAAACATTATTGACTTTCTGTAAAATGGCCCTTGGTTTTACGTAATTCCGAGTCTGTATATTTGAACATTTGCTTGCACTGCTGCCCAATATTAAACGTGCTCAGTTCCGCACACTCCCGTACGTACAGCCATTTCGTGTCTCGGAACTGCTGTGTAACATTGACATTTCTGTTTTAATTGTGCAATTAACCCTTAAAACTGCAGTACCTCAAGAACAAATCAGATTATGTGACATGTGAAAGACTGCTGTATGTTGTACAATGACTGATGTTTGGTGTTGGTGTTAATAAGCCAAAATGTTTGTACACGTTGCAAGCTGGTGTTCTGTATGTCCACTGTGTCGGAATGGCTGCAGGTGCCGTTCCATGGCAGCTCTCAGTGCCGCAGTGAGGGCCGTAGCAGCTCAACGCTCTGTATCTCCTGCAGCAACTGAATGAGTCTGTCTTGTTGTCTTGTAATGGTCTAACTACCGTCTTCATGTACGTACAAAAGGCTGTATATCGTATTACAAGGTAAACTGTAAATGTGAAAAACCAAACGAAGGAACGAGCGCAAAGTTTGAAACGCAAGATGTTTGGGCGGAAAGCGTAAAGTATTTGTTTATGGGAAGCCTGGTGTGTGCAGTCCCATTTCTTCGAAATGAGTACTAGAGAGACAACGGGTTATTATTATTATTATTATTATTATTATTATTATACTGCTATTGTGACACCTCGGAAATAGTTGTTAGGTGGGAATCGACGGTAGGATGACCTCTCAGTGATGAATTGGGAATGATTTTCCCGTGTGTCTGCTGGAGGTATTATCCGGGAACTTGTTTGGAGGGACTGAGGAATACCACAAGGGACCTGTGTTAGGGTAAGTGGTGTCTGAGCACAGATATGAACTGGGCATTTGCTGTGTTAGGGTAGGTGGTGTACCGGCTGACACGTGAACTGGGCACTTGCCGAAGGCAAATCTTGGACGTTACCGCTGCGCTAGACTACTGGGTAGCAGGATGACGTGCGTAAAGACGGAAGTGGTCGTGGGGTGACGGGAAGTTTTGTGACGAAGCGGTAGGATATCAGTCATAAAGTGATTGGAACTGCATGTAGACTGAGCGAGAGCCGGGAACTTCTCTTTTGTCTGGTAGCTGACTGTACTGTACTGTGCTTACTGACTGTACTGACTGCTGACTGACAGTATTGACTGTACTTAATGACTTACTGACTTGTACTGAATGTACTGACTGACTGTACTGATTGAGTGTACTGACTAACTGACTGACTGACTGACTGACTGACTGTACTCACTGACTTACTGATTGTATTGAGTGTACTGACTTCTGACGGAGTGTACTGACAGACTGCACTACTAATTCCATGGAACAGTGCTTTTTTCAGAAGCTAATACTTTCTCAGCTACTGAAGAACTTACCGGAATTTTATGGAACCCGATATTCAGAGCCGCGTTCACAAGAGCCCGCCATTTATCCCTGTCTAGTGCTAAATTACTCCAGTCTACGTCCTCCCATCCTGTTTGCGTAAGACCTATTTTAATATTATCTTACACTGCACGCATAGGTTTTCCTTGTGGTCTCGTTTCTTCAGATTTCCCTACCAAAATCCTGTAACATCTTTCTTCTCTCCTGGCCGTGCTACATGCCCCGCCCATAACTCTTCATTTGATCACCCAAGTCTTATTTGATGGACACTGCGAAGTGTGAAGCTGAGGGGATGTGACGGTTCATCGCTGGGCAAGGGTTTCCGACGTTTCGTAGGAACATAATGCTTCCATCATTAAGCGTCATGACCCAGCGAAATGCCGTTCCGTGACCAACGACCGGAATCCTCAGACACTACACCAATGAGAACACCGAATAAGACAGACCGTCTGCAGATAACGTATCATTGAAGCGCGGACGGACGGACAGACAGGCAGGTATGACGAAGTTAATAATCGCATATCCCAATTTTGCGAACGCGCCGATTACGTTAAGATAAAGGTTCCAAAATTGTGCAGTTTTCTCCAGTCTTCCTCTTAGACCCAGACATCTTCCTCGGCACCCTATGCTCGAACACTCTCGGCCTTTGTTATTCCATTAATTTGAAAGGCCCGTGTTCTCATAATGATCAGTTTAAAGGTGTCACCGCATGATACTGAACGCACTTGTTTCTTCTTGGCATTTGTGCGCTTTTATGTGGGAGATGAAGAATTGTTGTTGACATTTGATTGACCGCGAGTGATGACTGCTGGCGCGGTGCTAGCAAGTGTCAGCGCTACGATACTCCTCTTTCTTCTGTTTCAATTATCCGGCGTCCGTGAGACATGCGCTGTTATGTCGGACTGAAGCACGTAAGTGTGTCAAGATCGGACTGAGCTGCGAACAAAAGTCAATAATCCAGAAATACCTTTTGTTCAGTTCCCAGAGTCAAGTCAAATAGTGGCAGTTGTAGGAAAGTAAGCGATATGTTCTTCGGTATACCGTATACCGTGAAGTGGTTCAGAAGCTGTTTGTGGACTGGGTCAGTTGTGATGTCGCGGCACAAACAAAACACACTCCTGGAGCTGTCCCATGAACCTTTCACCCACATATAAAAGTATATCAAATAAAAGTTATATTTACCAGTCAGGTCTGTATGTGGTAAAAACCAGTACCATTACAGGCCTGAACATGCCTAGAGGGTTCTTAGGAAGTTAAGGTTCCCAGATTTCTTGACAACGGCGCAGGATGGTGGTAGGTTATCAGCCTTACGCACCGGCCGCCTTTACCCCCAGGAAATACTCCTGGTACTCATTTCTGTTAGAGGCTGAGTCGACCCCATGGCCGTAGTGTGATCGGAAGGATTTTATGTCAATGAAAAATCCACGGACACTGCCTGGGATCGAACCAGCGATCTACCAATTTGTAGCACAGCACCTTAACCACTGTGCTACCGCGGTCCCATCTGTGTGTGGTACTGCACATTAATATTCTTTGAAGGTGCTATTTTCGGGGGGGAAACCTTGCCAAGTTTAATTTACGCTTAATGCAAGACGGTGACTGTTAGAGCAAGGCTGAGTAACGTGACGTCATAAGAGAAATCTACATCAGAACCCTGATACCATGTTTAATCAAAATGTGAGTAGTTTCTGGGAACAGACCTGAAGACTTACAAGTGCGATATCCCCGTTAGGCATTCAGTTTATGGACAGGAAAGCCCCACGCCTGTCGTACATTACGTTCTGCATCTACAGTTGAGAGTAGCGTCGTTTGTTACAATGTCCAATACTGCGTCTGTCAGTTGGATCATTTGCTTACTACCTTCGTACCCTTTAAACATGCTTGTGCATTCCACTCTGCAGGCGATCTGTCACTGTCACAAATCTATACACATATTATTTGCTGCTGATACCAGAATATTATTTACTAATTCCAACCTCATGGGATATCCGTGTAGTTCTGTAACTTGTAAGTAGATGCTTTAGGGGAAATTCTCTCTCATTAAATATCGAGAAAACTCACTGTTTTCACTTCATACCCAAGAATAACCCAGGTATTAGTATGGCGAGTGATTATGACAATACAGTAATACACAATGTTTTGCATACTAAATTTCTTTGAATAAATATTGACAGTACATTGTGCTGGATCATACAAAGCAGCTTATGTCTAAACTGAGTACTGCTTGTTACGTCATTAGGTCCATTAAGCCATACATGTCTCATACAACACTGATTATGATTTTTATTCCCTTTTTCATTCTGTTACGAATTATGGTTTGATATTTGGTGGAACTTCTTCTTACAGTTGTGAATTCTTCATGATGCAAAAGAGGGTAATCAGAATTATTGTGGGTTGTAGGTGTAGAGATACTTGTCGGAATCTATTCACGAAACTAATAATTTTACCACTTACGTCACAGTACGTTTTCGTCAATCTTGTTTTTAGTTAACAATAAAGATCAATTTGTGGTTAAATCAGAAACTTAAACTAACTGCTACCCAAAGTAATTAACATCCGTGTATCTCAGACACATCTGGCTGTGTATCGTAAAGAGGTTACTACCTTTAGTATTAAGATCTTTAATAATCTTCCTTCCGACATTAAAAACTTCGCTAGTAACTAAAACATTTAAAAGAGCCTTAAAAATTTCTTACAAACAATTCCTTTTGTTATATGAATACTTTACTGTCAGTAAAAACAATATATAGCTAACCTCCCTACATGTGATCATTCTGTATCTGATTGCACTCATTGTTTTTCTTTAAGTAATCAGTAATTTTTATATGTTTCTATTCTCTTTTCCTACATTTATATACAGTTTTATCTTAATTTTTCAGATAAATTTTTAATAGTGTTTTCACTTTAATCCTTCGGTGTAATTAATTTTTATGTACATTTAACTCATCGTAATATCATTCTTGTAAATGTGCATGCACCAAGTGAGGAAAAAAGTGAGGAGTCAAAAGATAGTTTTTATGAGGAATTAGAGCGGGTTTTTGACCATTTCCCTAAGTACCATACGAAAAT
>Ga0123355_10005639_pt1 | contig 18376 bp, 28 predicted proteins | sample TergutEmb28metaG_3_FD_89872 | JGI IMG/M metagenome (GOLD analysis project Ga0123355, IMG submission 89872) | Embiratermes neotenicus P1 segment gut microbial communities from Petit-Saut dam, French Guiana - Emb289 P1 | ecosystem: Host-associated > Arthropoda: Insects > Digestive system > Gut ... | reverse complement strand
GCTATACTCAAAAACACGCGCAAATCATCAAGTGAACATTTGATAAAGTTGCTCAATTCAGCGACTGCCAATGCGGAAAATAACTTCAGCATGGATACGGTTAAATTATACGTTGCCGAAATTTTCGTGGGTCCCGGCCCAACTCTCAAACGTATGATGCCGCGCGGTCGCGGAAGTGCAGACAGAATTCTCAAGCGTACCAGTCATGTGACACTTAAGCTAAGAGAGCGCGAATAATTTGTTCTTGTATTTTAATCAACGCGAAGCGTTGAAATATGAGGTTTTCGCAGGCGGATTCACTCCGCCGCAGGAAACCAACAAAATTCAACCAAATGAAAAACGAAGTTTTTCATTTATGTCAGAAGGGATAGCATTCCATGGGACAAAAAGTTAATCCGCACGGTTTACGTGTCGGAGTAATCAAAAACTGGTCATCAAGATGGTACGAGTCGGACGAAAAGTTCGGCGACGTGTTGGTGTCAGACTATAAATTGAGACAGTATCTCAAGAAAAAACTACACAGTGCAGGCGTGCCGAAAATTGAAATTGAGCGTGACGCTCAGCGTGTGAGGATTTTCATTCATTGCGCCAAGCCCGGCATTATAGTCGGTCGCGGCGGAGCGGAAATCGACAAACTTCGTCTTGAAGTTGAAAAACTTGCAGGCAAACCTACTTCAATCAACATCGTTGAAGTGAGAAACCCCGATATGAACGCGCAACTTGTAGCCGAGAGCATTGCTCATCAGCTTGAGAATCGTGCAAGTTTTCGTCGTGCGATGAAGTTCGCTATCCAGCGCACTATGCGTATGGGAGCTAAGGGCATCAAAGTCAACGTTTCAGGACGTTTGAACGGTGCTGAAATTGCTCGTAGCGAGCATTACCACGAGGGTACAATTCCGCTGCAAACTTTGCGTGCAGATATTGAGTATGGATTCTATGAAGCAAACACGACTTACGGCAAGATTGGCGTAAAAGTGTGGATCTATAAGGGCGAAGTTCTGCCCGAAACTAAGCGTCGCTTTGCAGCACCAACTGTTGATGCTGCTCCTCGTCAGCGCGACGATCGTCGCCCGCGTCGTGATGACCGTGGCGGTAATCGTAATAATCGCGGCGGAGACAATCGTGGCGGCAGACCGGGCGGTGACAATCGCGGCGGCGGAAATCGTCCCGGTGGAGATAACCGTAGTGGCGGTGGTCGTCAGGGCGGAAATCGTCCCGGCGGAGGTAATTATGGTGGCAATCGCCAAGGTGGCGCACCCCGTCCCGGTGGAGCTCCTCGCTCCACTCCCGCAGCAGCTCCCGCTGTTCCTGTGAAAGAAGGGGGTACCGAATAATGTTAATGCCAAAAAGAGTTAAGTATAGACGCGTTCAACGCGGTCGTATGAAGGGTAAAGCCACAAGAGGCAATACTTTGACGGACGGTAAATATGGTCTTGTTGCTCTTGAGCCAAGCTGGATTACCGGTAGACAAATTGAAGCCGCGCGTATTGCGATGACTCGTTATATTCGTCGTGGCGGTGAAGTCTACATCAAGATTTTTCCTGATAAGCCGATAACGCAAAAACCTGCCGAGACTCGTATGGGTTCAGGTAAGGGTTCTCCTGAGTATTGGGTTGCAGTAGTCAAACCGGGGAGAGTTATGTTCGAAATGGATGGAGTTGCTCCCGAATTAGCCAAAGAGGCAATGCGACTCGCCATGCACAAGCTGCCCGTCAAGTGCAAATTCATCATGCGTGAAGACGTCGAGACGGAGGTGTAACTATGAAAGCAAGCGAACTGAGAGGATTAAGTCAGGTTGAATTGACCGCAAAGTTGAAAGAACTTAAAGAGGAACTATTCCACTTGCGTTTTCAACATGCTATCAATCAACTTGAGAATCCCCATAAAATCGAGGACACAAAGCGCGACATTGCTCGAGTCATGACTGTGATCCAAGAGCAAAAACTGAGCCTGGGACAGGCGTAGGCCGAGATTTGAAAGGTACAGTATAAATGGAACAAACTAATCGCAATTTACGCAAGACCCGTACCGGGCTTGTTGTAAGTAACAAAATGGATAAAAGTATCGTTGTTGCCGTTGTGGATAACGTCAAACATCCGCTGTATGGCAAAATCATCAAGCGTACTAAGAAAATTCATGCGCATGACGAGAAAAACGAGTGCAATATTGGTGACAAAGTGACTGTAATGGAAACTCGCCCGCTCTCCAAGCTCAAACGCTGGAGATTGATTGCTATCAACGAAAGAGCGAAGTAGAGCTTCGCGAAACTTTGCCGTAGCAATTGCTAGGCAGGAGGAAACAAAGTGATTCAAACTCAAACTTTACTGAAAGTTGCCGATAACACCGGTGCAAAAGAGTTGATGTGCATTCGTGTGTTGGGCGGCACTCGCAGAAGATATGCCAATATCGGCGATGTGGTGGTTGCGTCTGTAAAAAAAGCAGCACCCGGTGGTCAAGTCAAAAAAGGCGAAGTTGTCAAAGTCGTAATTGTACGCTCGGTCAAAGGTATGCGTCGTGCTGATGGTTCAAGTGTCAAATTTGACGATAATGCCGCAGTCATAATTAAAGAAGACAAAAATCCTCGCGGCACGAGAATATTTGGACCCGTTGCTCGCGAGCTTCGCGAGAAAGATTATCTAAAAATTCTCTCTCTAGCTCCCGAGGTTATCTAGGAACGAACACAGCGATAAGGCGAAGTAATCGGAAAAAAGACTTTCGCGTAGCGTTGCAAATCGAGGTTTTTCCAGGCGGATTCATTCCGACATAGAAAACCAACACAAAGGTTTCCGGTTGAAAATGCAGTTTTCAACCGAGTTCCTGAAAGGAATTAAAATGACTAACAAAGTTCGTAAAATGCACATAAAAAGAGACGACATCGTTGTGCTTCGCGTGGGCGACTACAAAGATAAGTACACTGTCAAAGAAGACAAAGATGGCAACACAAAAAAGAAAGTGCTCAAAACCGGCAAAGTGATTGCTGTGTCGCCTAAAGAAGGTAAAGTCATTGTTCAGGGCATCAACTTGGTCTCCAAGCACGCCAAAGCCAGACAACAAGGTGATCCAAGTGGGATTATGAATGTTGAGAGTGCTGTTTATGCCGACAAGGTTCAATTGTATTGCTCAAGCTGCGATAAAGGTGTTCGTACTCGTCGCGAAGTGACATATGATACTGTTGACGGAAAAAAAGTTAGAAAAGTTACACGTCGCTGCGCTAAGTGCGCAAAAGAAATATAGGAGGACAACACAATGCCTAGACTAAAAGACACATACAGAACCACCGTTGTTCCTGCTATGATGAAAAGTAACGAATTCACAAGCGTAATGCAAGTGCCGAAGTTAGACAAGGTTGTCATTAATGTCGGACTTGGCGAAGCTAAAGATAACATCAAGGCTATCGAGAGTACAATTGAAGATATATCACTCATCACCGGACAGCGTGCTGTTGCTACGACAGCAAAAAAATCTGTTGCGAACTTCAAACTCCGTGAGGGTATGAAAATCGGAGTCAAAGTTACTCTCCGTGGTGACAGAATGTATGAATTTGTTGACAGATTGTTCAACTTCTCTCTGCCTCGTGTTCGTGACTTTCGTGGGATTTCTGCAAACTCATTTGATGGGCGTGGGAATTACTCTCTCGGCTTGAAAGAACAGTTGATTTTCCCTGAAATCAAGTATGACAAAATTGATAAAATCCGTGGCATGGATATTACATTTGTTACAACTGCAACGAATGATATTCAAGCACGCGAACTTCTTGAGCTTATGGGCGCGCCCTTTGCTCGCTAAACCCCGAAAGGAAAGTGACTATAAATGGCTAAAAAAGCTATGGTGCTTAAACAGCAACGCAAACAAAAATATTCAACGCGCGAGTATAACCGCTGCAAAATTTGCGGTCGTCCGCATGCTTATTTGAGAAAGTACGCTGTTTGTCGTATTTGCTTTAGAAATCTTGCTTATAAAGGCGAGATTCCAGGGGTTCGCAAAGCGAGCTGGTAAAAAATCAAGGCTGAAGTCGCCGAGAGCGTCGAAAAAGTCTGTGAGCGGAATTCATTTCTGCGTAAAGACTTTTGAGGAGTGCTTTTCGAGGCGACGTAAGCTGACGTCATCAGTCGAAAACGAAGTTTTCGACTGGAAACCGCACGGGTTTGTTTTCTACGGCGGAATGAATCCGCCTATGAAAACATCAATTATAACAATGCTTCGCATTGATTGTGTTCTGCCGTTACACGGCAGATACTTGCGTCGGAAGGAAACTAAAAAAGGGTTTAACCGCCGGACAATTTTCCTGCTATGCAGGGGCGAGTTTATCTTGCCAAAGGAGGAACGAATATGCAAATTTCAGATGTAATTGCGGATATGCTTACCAGAATTCGCAATGCTAATAATGCGAAACATGATACTGTCGATATCCCTGCTTCCAAAATGAAAAAGGCAATCGCCAGAATTTTAGTCGAAGAGGGTTTCATTAAAAATTACACAGTAATTGAAGATGGAAAACAAGGTGTGATTAGAATTACACTTAAATATGTTGGCAAACAAAAGGTTATTCAAGGCTTGCGTCGTGTGTCTAAACCCGGTTTGAGAATTTATTCAAGCTGCGAAGATATGCCGAGGGTTATGAATGGTCTCGGGATTGCAATTGTCTCCACGCCGAACGGGATTATGACGGATCGCGCTGCGAGAAAAAACAACGTTGGCGGCGAAGTGCTGGCCTTTGTTTGGTAGGAGGAGAAAAATGTCTAGAATCGGAAGAGAACCTATTTCTGTTCCTGCGGGAGTGGAAATCAAGATTGATGCAGACAATTGTGCTGTTGTCAAAGGTCCAAAAGGTACGTTGACTCAGCAGTTTAATAAAGATATCAAAATTAACCAAGATGGTGCAATTGTGACAGTCACTCGTCCAAGTGATGAGAAAGAACATCGCGCGTTACACGGATTGACCAGAACATTGCTTAACAATATGGTCGTCGGTGTTTCAGCCGGGTTTGAAAAAAAGTTAGAAATTGTTGGTGTAGGATATCGTGCTGCGAAAGCTGGAACGACACTACAATTGACGCTTGGATATTCACATCCTGTTTCATTTAGTGAGGGTAATGGTATAACATTTGACGTGCCCACGCCGAATGAAATTGTTGTAAAAGGTACAGATAAACAACAAGTGGGACAAATCGCTGCAGAAATTCGTGGCAAGCGCCCGCCGGAGCCATACCTAGGTAAGGGTATCAAATACCAAGGCGAGAGAATACGTCGCAAAGCCGGTAAAGCGGGCAAAAAATAGGATAACATAGCTTGAGCGGGGTCGGTATCTCTGCTTAACAGGAGCATTATAATGGTAACTAAAAAAGACTTGAACAAACAACGTAAAAAGCGCCACAAGCGAATTCGTTCCAAGATTTCTGGAACGGCAGCTAAACCGCGCTTGTGCGTGTATCGTTCACTTAATCACATCAGTGTTCAATTGATTGATGATGTGAATAAGGTGACCTTAATTTCGGCAACTTCGCAAGAAAAGAGCTTTGCCGGTGCGAGCAGCAACAAAGATGCGGCTAAAAAAGTTGGTGCACTTATCGCTGAACGTGCTAAAGCTAAAGGAATTTCTGAAGTTGTATTTGACCGTGCAGGGTATCTTTATCACGGACGTGTTGCTGAACTGGCTTCAGGAGCACGTGAAGGTGGATTGAAGTTCTAGAACATGGTTGAGAACTACATTTTCAACTAGTATGAATTTCGTTGGTTTTCTTCGGCGAAGTAAATTTGCTCGCAAAAAACCTCACATTATCAACGCTTTGCGTTGAATGAGTCGCTAAAGCGACAAAATTATGTACGAGTAAAAGTTAGAAAACATCTTTATAAGATTAAGAGGAAGATATGGTAGGAAAAAAGACTATCAACCCTGCTGAGCTTGATTTGCAGGAAAAGCAAATAGCTATCAAGCGTGTGTCTAAGACTGTCAAAGGTGGACGTATTGCTCGTTTTGCCGCTATTATGGTGGTGGGCGATGGCAATGGAAACATTGGCTATGGCTTGGGTAAAGCTGCTGAGGTTCCCGAGGCGATTCGCAAAGGAATCGAAGATGCTAAGAAGAACATGATCTCGATTGCTACTGTGGGTACGACTATCCCTCACGAAGTTATCGGTGAATTCGGTGCAGGCAAAGTTCTGCTCAAGCCGGCATCCGAAGGTACAGGTGTTGTTGCGGGTGGTGCTACACGTATTATTTGTGAGCTTGCTGGCATCAAGAATGTTCGTGCAAAATGTTTGCGTTCGACAAATCCGATCAATGTAGTAAAAGCTACGTTTGACGGGTTGAGTTCTTTGCGCACAGTCGAAGATGTTGCGAAAATTCGCGGAAAAAGTCCTGCCGACATTAAGTAGGATTGATTACATTTGTGAGTTGATATAGTTTGCTTGACTCACTAAAGGAAAGTGAAGATTGAAATGCTGAAAATAACATTGATTCGCAGTCTGATTGCTACTTTGCCAAAACAAAAAGCGACAGCTGAATCGCTTGGTCTCAAGCGTATTGGTAATTCGCGTGTTTTTGCGGACAATCCTGCACTGCGCGGCAAAATAAATGTGATTAGCCATCTTGTAAAGGTGGAGCAGGTAGAGGATGTTAAGCCAGCTGCCAAAACTGCTCCGAAAACGGCTGCTGCAAAAGCAACCGGAGAGAAACCTGTAGCAAAGACTGCAGCGAAAGCTACTGATGGTGAAGCTAAGCCAAAAGCTCCGGCGAAAAAGCCTGCTGTGTCAAAGGCTGCCGATAGTGAAGCCAAGCCAAAAACTGCTGCGAAGAAGCCTGCGGCGACTAAGTCAGCAGCTGGCGAAGCCAAGCCAAAGACTCCGGCAAAAAAGCCTGCAGCAAAGAAGCCAGCTGCTTCGAAAGAGCCGACTGAGTAATAACGTTGGCATATTGAGGTTTTCTCGGGCGGATTTGTTCCGCCACAGGAAACCAACATAAAGGCTTTCAGTTGAAAGTTATGTTTTTCAACTGAGCCAAAATGAAGGGAATGTATAGATATGAAGTTACATCAACTCTCCCCGGCGCCCGGATCGGCTAAGCCGAATTGGCGAAAAGGTCGTGGTGCTGCCAGTGGAAACGGCAAAACTGCGGGTAAGGGACATAAAGGTCAAAATTCGCGTTCAGGCGGTGGCGTTCGCCCGGGATTTGAAGGCGGACAAATGCCACTTTACAGAAGACTTCCAAAGCGTGGTTTTAACAATGCGCGCTTTGCGAAAGTATATACAATTGTCAACGTGTGTCAGCTTGAGCGGTTCGCTGATGGTGCTGTTATAGACATGACTTCTCTGCTTGAGTGTGGTCTAATCAGCAAGGAAAACGATGGACTGAAAATTCTCGGCAATGGTAGTATCACCAAAAAACTAACTGTGCGTGCAAAGATTTTTTCCTCGTCAGCCAAAGAAAAAATTGAAGCTGCCGGTGGGAAGACAGAGGTCGTATAGTGACTGCAGTCAAAAAAGTTTTCGAGACACTCGGTAACATTTGGAATGTCATTGATTTGAGGAAGAAAATCATCTTCACTATTGGCATTCTTGTACTTTATCGTATTGGTACACAAGTTCCTGTGCCCTACCTCAATCCAGACATTGCATATCTCATGCGTGAGATGACTGCGGGAACAGTTTTCGGATTTTTGAACGTTATGGCAGGGGATGCGTTTGTTCAAGCGAACCTGTTTGCGCTGTCGATTTCGCCATACATTACTGCGTCGATCGTTATGCAGCTTCTGTGTGTTGCAATTCCCACTTTTGAGCGGTGGTCCAAAGAAGAGGGTGAAAGCGGTAAGAAGAAAATCACGCAAATTACGCGTGTCATGACAGTTGCGCTCGCTCTTATTACTGCGTTTGGCTACTATCAATTTTTGCGCAGTAACTCTACACCCGGTCAAGGAGCGCCAATGCTTCTCGACACAAGCTTTTTCGCAGGGATGGTAATTGTTGCGACATACTGCGCTGGAGCATCGTTGATTATGTGGCTTGCCGAAAAAATCAACGAAAAAGGCATTGGCAACGGGATTTCTATTATTCTTTTCGTCAATATTATTTCTCGTGGTCCTGCGATTGCAGCCAATTTCCTCGCGATGTTCACGAGCGGTCAAGTAGCTTCTATTTTGCTTGCACTTTTTGGAATTGTCGGTGCAATTGCAATGGTTGCGTTCATCGTGTTCTTCTCGAACAGCGAACGTCGTATCCCTGTGCAATACGCAAAGCGTGTTGTTGGACGTAAGCAATACGGCGGACAAAATTCAAACTTGCCCATCAAGTTGAATATGTCCGGTGTTATGCCAATCATTTTCGCTAACTCAATTGTTGCGATTCCTGCAACGGCTGCCATGATGTTCGGCGGTGCGCCAGAATCAGGTTTCTGGTATAGATTCTTCAATCTATTCAATCCTACTTCATTGTTGTATATCGGAATTTTCCTTGTGTTGCTTGTCGCTTTTGCATACTTCTACATTTCGATTTCGTTTAATCCTGTAGAGATATCAAACAACCTCAAGAAAAACGGCGGATTTGTACCGGGTATTCGTCCGGGCAAACCGACGACAGATTACATCACTAGAATCCTGAACAGGATTGTGTTGATTGGTGCGTTATTCTTAGTGGTTATTGCCGGTTTGCCGATGCTCATAGCTTCGGGCGCGACATTGTTCGAAGGAACTGTTGCGAATAGTCTTCGAGCGATTGCGTTCGGTGGGACATCGGTACTCATCGTAGTCGGAGTTGCCATGGAAACTGCGCGTGAGATTGAAGCTCAAATGACCATGCGCCACTTCAAGGGCTTCCTTGAGTAGAAGTCTCGCAAGCTGTTTGTTATTCATAAAAGTTTTTGGGGATCAAACCCCTTTTTCCAAAAAGGGGTTTGGTTCTTGACCTAAAAGGAGCGAATATGAATATGATTTTTCTCGGTGCTCCGGGTGCCGGTAAAGGTACACAAGCTGATCAAATCAGCGAACTGTACAGAATTCCTGCGATTTCTACCGGTGTTTTGCTTCGCGAAGCTATCAAAGCAGGCACCGAACTTGGTCGCTCTGCCGAAAATTACGTCAACTCAGGAGGTCTTGTTCCCGATGAGATTGTAATTGGCATTATCAAGGCTCGCCTTGCCGAAAACGATTGTGCGAATGGCTATATCCTTGATGGATTTCCGCGTACAGCAGCGCAAGCGCAGGCTCTTTTGGATATGAATGTCAATATTGACCTTGCAATCAGTATTGAAGTTTCCGACGCTGATATTGTAAGTCGAATGAGCGGACGTCGCGTGTGCGAGTGTGGGGCTAGCTATCATATTGAGTTCAATCCGCCTAAAATGGATGGAGTGTGTGATAAGGATTCAAATAAATTGAATCAACGTGATGACGACAAACCGGAAGTTGTACTCGAACGATTGGCTGTCTATCACGAAAAAACTGCACCGATTAAAGATTTTTACGAAAATCTCGGCAAGTTAGTCATTGTCTGTGGGCAGCAAAAAGTCGCAGATACATCCAGGCTTACTCGTGAAGCGATTGCAAAAGCGGGCTTCTCGGCGACACAATGATTGAAATTAAATCGGTGGCACAAATCGAAAAAATGAGAGTGGCGGGACGAATTGCGGCTCAAGCCTTAAAGCTTGCGGGAGAGCGTGTCAGAGTCGGTACTACAACTGCCGAAGTAGACAAGGTTGTTCGCGAGTATATTCAAGAAAATGGTGCAATACCCTCCTTTTTAGGATATGGTGGATTCCCCGCTAGCTGTTGCATTAGTATAAATTCAGAAGTCATTCACGGCATTCCCTCGCAAAATAGAGTGATTGCCTGTGGTGACGTTGTCAAAATTGATATCGGTGCATATTTGGACGGATATCACGGAGATTGTGCGGATACTTTTATCGCCGGGGTTATTTCGGAAGAGAAGTTGAAGCTGGTCGAAACTGCTCGAGCTGCCTTTTGGGCAGGAGTTGAGCAACTCAAAGTTGGGAACAGGATGGGAGACGTTGGTGCTGCCATTCAAGCGATAGTGGAAAGTGCCGGATTTGATGTGGTCAAGAAGTTCATCGGTCATGGAATTGGCGCAAACCTGCACGAAGAACCCGAAGTGCCGAATTATGGCACACCAGGACGCGGGACTAGGTTGGCTGTGGGTATGACATTGGCTATCGAGCCAATGATTGCTGCCGGCAGCGCAGATGTGCGAGTGCTTGAGGACGATTGGACAGTAGTCACTGTTGATGGAAGTCTGGCGGCACACTTTGAACATACCGTTGCACTGACTGAAAATGGAGTCGAAATTCTAACTCTTGCAGATTGATGGGTAGTGTGAGACAAATGGACGAAACAATTGTAGGAAGATTCGTGCTGTCTATTGCGGGGCGAGATTCAGGGCGAATACATATTGTTGTCGCTGCTGAAGAAAATTTCTTTCATATGGTAGACGGAAAGACACGGAAAATCACCGCGCCAAAGAAGAAGAAAATCAAACATGTAAAATTGCTTGACGTACGTGACCTGGAGACAGAAACTATGGTTGCAAGCGGCGGGCTTACGAATAAACTGGCAGCTGCTGCTGTGAAGAAAATTATATCGGGGGAACATTTTTGTGCCAAAAGATGATGTCATAGAATTTGAGGGAACCGTAATCGAAAGTTTGCCGAATACAGTTTTCAAAGTGCAGTTGCCTAACGAGCATATTATTACTGCTCACATTTCGGGCAAACTTCGGATGAATTATATCAAAATTTTGCCCGGTGATAAGGTCACAGTCGAAGTTTCGGTTTATGACTTGTCAAAGGGACGAATAATTTGGCGCGGAAAGCAAGAAAGGACTACCGGATCATGAAAGTAAGACCATCAGTAAAGAAAATTTGCAGTAAATGCAAGGTGATTAAGCGCATGGGACGCGTGATTGTGATTTGCGAAAATCCCAAGCATAAGCAACGTCAAGGCTAAAATAATTCAAAGACATCCTAAGAATCATTGGATTTTCGAATTAACTCACAAATATATTTCCCGCTTTAGCGGGTATAATCAACGCGTAGCGTTGGCAAGTCGAGGTTTGCGTAGATGGATTCACTCTGTCGCAGCAAGCCAACATAAGGGTTTCTTGTTCAAAAACGCAGTTTTTTAAACAAAGCCTTAAACTACCTCTAGGAGAAACAAAATGGCTCGTATATCAGGTGTTGATATCCCCAATCAAAAGCGGATTGAGATTGCTCTAACCTATATTTTTGGAATCGGACGCAAGAGTTCGAATGACATTCTTGCACGCTGCGGAATTGATCCAAGCAGACGCACCAAGGATTTATCAGAAGCGGAAGTTGCAAAACTTCGTGACGAAATTGAAGCTAATTACACGGTTGAGGGCGACTTGCAACGTGACCGTGCCATGGATATAAAGAGATTGGTGGAGATTAACTGCTATCGTGGTCAACGTCATAGACGAGGTCTTCCTGTTCGCGGTCAGCGGACTCGTACTAACGCCAGAACTCGCAAAGGTCCGGCGAAAACAATTGCGAATAAGAAGAAATAGGAGAGGATAGATATGTCACCACAAGCTAAAAAAACAACAGCTACCAGAAAGCGTCGCGACCGCAAGAATATCGAAAAAGGTGCGGTTCATATTCAGGCAACATACAATAACACCATTGTTACTATCACAGATGTCAAAGGCAACACCATTTCATGGGGTTCTGCCGGTGAGATGGGCTTCCGCGGTTCGCGTAAGTCTACACCGTTTGCCGCTCAAAGTGCTTCAGAGCATGCTGCCAAATTGGCTGCTGAGCATGGTTTGAAGTCCGTTGAAGTGTTCGTTAAGGGTCCCGGTCCGGGTCGCGAGTCTGCGATTCGTGCTCTTGCTCTTGCCGGATTTGAAATTACGCTGATTAAAGATGTCACTCCTCTTGCTCACAACGGCTGCAAGCCGCCAAAGAGAAGAAGAATTTAAGTTGAAAGGTATCGGAGGAATAATATATGGCTAGATATACAGGTCCCGTGTGCAAACTCTGCCGCCGTGAAGGTGTCAAGCTTTTTCTTAAAGGTGAGCGTTGCATGACAGCAAAATGTGCTGTTACACGCCGCCAAAGTGCTCCCGGTCAACACGGAAAAGCGCGTGTTCGCGTAAAAGAGTATGGCACTCAAATGCGTGAAAAGCAAAAAGCAAAAAGATATTATGGAGTTTTGGAGAAGCAGTTCAGAAGTTACTTCAAAACTGCTAATAAAAAGCAAGGAGTTACCGGCGAGAATCTACTTACTCTGCTAGAGCGTCGTCTGGATAACACTGTTTATAAAATGGGCATGGCAGAAAGTCGTCGTGAAGCTCGTCAGCTTATTCTGCATGGTCACTTCCGTCTTAATGGAAAGAAAGTGACTATTCCTTCTATTTTGGTTAAAACGGGCGATATTATTACGCTTCGTGAAGCCAGTCGCGGTAACGCAAAAATCAAAGCTCTTATGGATGGCATGAAAAATCGCATCAATCCCCGCTGGTTGGAAGTAGACAAGACAGGCATTATTGCTAAGGTTGCTGCTTATCCCACGCGCGAAGATGTTGATTTCCCGTTCCAAGAGCAGTTGATTGTTGAACTTTACTCAAGATAACAGGCTTGCTCTTGCGGTATACAGTATTTTGTGAATTTTGCGAAACGTAATATTTCAAAAAACTTATGTCGCTTGGTGTTTTTGACAAAAAATTTATTTGTATAGGAAATTACCTCTACCATTTCGAATGATTTTTCAAAAACAGCGACTTCAGCTTTGGCTGCCGCATTTGATTTTGAGCAAGTACCTTGATGTAAGGTCACCTTTGATGGTGAAGTTCCTAACATTGGGTAAAGGTGCCTTGAACAATGGCACAATATGTCAAAATCAGCATTCGGCCCAGCTGAAAAGCCTCTACAAACAAAATGGAGGAAGACAGAATGATTGAAATGCCAAATATAAACACTGCTTCATTGAGCGAAGATGGATGTAAGGGTGTTTTTGTAATAGAACCTCTTGAAAGAGGATTTGGAACGACATTAGGAAATAGTTTACGGAGAGTTTTACTTTCTTCGCTTCCTGGTGTTGCTGTTGTAAGCATCAAAATTGATGGAGTTTTGCACGAAATTTCTACAATTGCTGGTGTGCGTGAAGATGTAACTGAAATTGTTCTTAATGTTAAGGGGATTGTCGCACGAATGGACTGTGACGAACCTAAAACTGCTGTTATTGATGCAGTTGGACCTTGTGTGGTGACAGCTGGGGACATTCAGAATGATGCTGAACTGTATGTTGTCAATCGAGACCATCACATTGCTACGCTTGCCGAAGGTGCGCGTTTTTACATGGAATTGGTTTTTGACCATGGACGCGGTTATGTTTCTTGTGAGAAAAACAAACAAGGCACAAACGCTCCGATAGGCACTATTTTCACTGACTCGATGTATACGCCGGTACACAATGTCAATTATAAAGTTGAAAATACTCGTGTTGGAAATATCACGGATTATGACAGCTTGACATTGGAAGTTACGACTAATGGGATACTCACGGCTAAAGAAGCGATTTCTTTAGGTGCGCGTATACTTAATGAGCATTTAATGTTGTTTGTGGATCTTTCTGACGACATCAAGCGCACGGAAATCATGGTTGAACGAAATGAGTCGGTCAAGGAGAAAGTGCTTGAGATGACTATTGAAGAGCTTGATTTGTCGGTGCGTAGCTTTAACTGCTTGAAGAGAGCGGGGATTGATACGGTTGAAGACTTGACCAGACGAACTGAATCTGACATGATGCGCGTTAGAAATTTGGGTAGAAAATCCCTTGAGGAAGTTCTGCAAAGAATGAACAATCTCGGGCTTGACCTCAAGCCGGATGATGAATAAAAGATTTCGTAAACGGATTTACTCCGCTACAGTAATCAACAATATTTATCCTGTTGAAAACATAGTTTTACAGCAGAGTTAATAAATTATCACAGGAGGTGTGGGTTATGCCGGGAACTCGAAAGCTGGGAAGACCAACAGCACACAGAAACTTGATGCTCAGAGGGATGGTGACATACCTTCTGGAAAAAGGCGAAATGGAAACGACTCTCACAAGAGCAAAAGAAGTACGCGCTCTTTGCGAGAAAATGATAACTCTTGGTAAAAAGGGTACGCTTGCCGCACGAAGACAAGCACTTGCTTTTATCACTAAAGAGGATGTAGTGAAGAAGCTTTTTGACCAAATCGCTCCTTCATATGAATCTCGTACTGGTGGCTATACAGTCATTTATAAACTTGGTCCTCGTCGCGGTGATGGCGCTGAATTGGCGTTGATTCGCTTGGTTAAGGATGAAGTTGTCGAAGAAGAAAAAGCCTCTAAAGGCAAGGGCAAAGCTAAAGCCAAAACTGCTGCTAAGCCTAAAAAAGCTACTGCGACTGCTAAAGTTGAAGCGAAAGCTGATGACATAGAAGACTTAAACGTGGAAACTGAAGTTGCTGCTGACGATGTCGTAGAAGATGATTCTGTAGCAGAAGTTGCGGAAGATGAGGCGGTTGCAGAAGTTGTGGAAACAACCGAAGCGGATGACTCAAGCGAAACAGAATAGTTAAACTGGAACAGCACCCCTGCAAGCGAGGTGCTGTTTTTTATTTGCTGCGGAGGGAGTTAGGAGCTTAGTCTTGACTCAACGAAGTATTCGATTCCATAAGCGAGCGAGCGAGCCATTAAGTATTGCCAAGCTGGAGTCGCTGCTTTGGCAGCGTCTTGAGGATTGGTGAGGAAGAGGACTTCGATGAGTGAGCTGGGCATGGAAGCTTGAAGCTCGGTGAAATTACGATTGTTAAAGAGGGAAACTTGGCGAGTGGATGCACCCGGAGTTCGGTCAATTGCTGCAGCGAGATAGCGACTGAACAAGTAATTTTGCTCGCCGAATCCGTGAGGATTATTACGATTGAAATAGATACGAGCTCCTTGTGCACTTCGAGCGACAGCAGGATTTGAGTGAGCGAAAGCGTTTGCATGAACGGACAAGAATAGAATTGATCCCGCATTATATGCCATCGCTATGCGCTGCGAACGTGACATCATGGTGTCCATTCCGCCGTCGCGTGTCATGAGTACAGTAAATCCGCGCGCCTCGAGAACCTCTGCTATTTTTCGCGAAATAATCATGACCAATTGATACTCAAACATACCGCCGCTGTAACGATAGAAGTAGGTGTTATGACCTGCACCTCGGTCAAGCGTGCCATTGATGTTGCGGAATCCATGCCCCGGGTCGATAAAGATGATACCGCGGCACTCCAACTGCGGCTTTTCAGTTTCGGAGGGCGGTGTTGTGGTAGAATTATGTAACGTCGTCGAGGGACTGTACTGCAGAGCTGCAGGAGCAGAGGATAGAAGTCCTGACGTAAAAAACAATAATAGGGTGGAAAATACTAGTAAGAACGAAATGAGTAGATAAAAAACGCTCGACTCAGAGCGTTTTTTATCTTGAGTATTAATAGATGTACTCATATTGACCTCAAGTCAGCAAAGAGAGTGAAAATATCCTGTCTTTGCGCAAGTATATTGGTGAATAAAGCTAGCGACCCCATCTAGGAATGCGACTGCGAGCTGCAGATTCATTATTTTCTATAATCGGATGTCGCTGATTTAAAGCAAGCGAAGTGCGAAAAATATAATCTCCTTCAAGATAAGCGACAATGTCAGCTTTCCAAACAGGCAAACCCTCACCAATGTAAAACACTATGTGATAACCCAGAGCACTTTCGATGAAGCTGATATCGCCATGCTCACGACGATTTTCGTGAGCCCAATTGATGACAGCAGCTCCCGGGTCATCTGCATCAAAGAGAATCAGGTTGTTTATAATCCCGCCGAGTGCAGAACGAACGGGGTCGGTAAAATTTTCTTGCGCAAAAGCAATGAACATTTCTTCCGTGAGATCGTCACGACCATTTACCATATTCCAAACACGACGAGCGGCGTCTTCGGCAGCTTCCGGAGTTTCGAAGTCGAGCAAATCAAAGAAGATCTCGCGAATATTTTTCGTGATGCGCTCGTCACGGTGGAGCGGGTTTAGAATGAATAAAATAGCGATTGTGCCGTGATCTGGAGATTCAAATGTAATGGTATCACCAGCTTCACGCTCGTCAGAAAATAGCCATTCATTGCGTCCGTCGGGATCGGGTATATTTGCTATACGTGATAGCTGATGTGACAATACTGTTATCATTTGGAGTAAGCTTACTTGATCCTCAGAGGTAAATTGCTCCCCTGCTTCCTCGTAAAGCGCACGGAAATAGTCCAAAGCAACAGTTTCAAATCTGTAGCGTGTAGCGGCCTCGGCGAGGTGAGCGGCTATTCTTTGACGGTTTGCCCATAATACGGCACGCTGCTGCTCGGTTAATTCACCGAATATCGGTAGAACATCGAACATTCTGACTCCGAGAACAATGGAGAGGTAATCGACCATCCAATATTCACTTTGTCTTACTTCGTAATGATTTAAAATTTCTTCATCGGTGATGTTTACATTGATGCGGATATAGTCACTTTTGTTACTCGCCAATTCAAGTAGTTCAAGGAAGTCGCGAACATCTCCTTCTTGAACACCGCGTCCAAAGTAACGGGACAAAAATGCGTTAAGAGACATATTTCTGACGTGTGCACTGCGCTGTAAATCGCTGATTGTTGCTTCAATGTTGTTACGGTTGTGTTCATTGAGCGGTAAGTTAGCTTCAAGTGCAGCTTCTGCGAAAACGAGAAGTGCTTGAGCATTTGAATATGCTTCGTTGAAGAAATACTTGAACCAAGTAGTTTCAGGCATAGTTAGTGGTCTTGTACGCCGCAAATTAATGCCAAAAGCCAAACCGAGTTCGATGAAAAGCTCACCTTGTGGTCCTGCCAATGTCGCGTGAATGTTGTCATAAAAATGATATGTAAGCATGGCGCCGTTTATGTGAAAATTTTCACTTTCCAGTACAATTGTATTGCGCATACGAGTGCCGTTGTTCAAACGTGCAGTGATGAACATTGCAGTCGGTGCAATAATTGCTGTAAGTGCCATTATAACTGCAATAGTCAAGGCAACTATTTTCTTGGTGCGTCGGTTCCGCAGTTGTCGAGCTTGTTCTTCAGCTTGTTTTCTTTGCTCGAGTCGGAGCTCCGCTTCGCGTTTTTTTCTTCCCGCTTTTCCCATGAGTTAAACCCTTTCTTGACTAAGAATGCAGAATATTAAGCAGTTTGATTTTGTGGATTATCTTATACATATTCCGCACGTGCGGAAACCAGCAGCAAGAGCTTCATCAAGGCAGAGGAAAATTCTGCGATTTGCTTGACCGATGCGTTGACCGCTGCCACAAGTATGTCGATGGATTACACTTGTGTTGATATTTCCGATGAAGTAAATACCCGATTCCGGTGGCTGATTTACAGGCGGATTAGTTTGTTCTGATGGTGTGGTTTGTGTTGGTTGATTATTATTCGGAGGGGGAGGAGTAAAGTCTCGATGCCTGAGACATATTCCGCAGGGATGAAATCCTGCCGCAACAGCTTGGTCAAAAGTGGCGAAAATGCGACGATTGCTGGCAGCAATTCGTTGTCCGCTCCCACAAGTGTTAGCATGGAAAGCTCGTGAGCTAATGTTACCGATGTAATACGCAGCTGCAGGCGGATGATTCGGAGTGTTATTTTGAGGAGGATTGTTTGGCGTGTTATTTTGCGGTGGTTGCGGAGGGGGAGGTGTAAATTCTCTATCGCGCAGACAAATTCCGCACGGGTGAAAACCTGTAGCGACCGCTTCGCTGAAAGTAGTGAAAATTCTGCGATTGGCTGCGGAAATACGCTGCCCGGAACCGCATGTATTGGCGTGAAACGCACGAGAGTTTGTGTTGCCTATGTAGTATGCCGCACCGACAGGTTCGTACAGAGGGCAGCAATCGTAGCAGTCATCATCAGTATCGTAAACAGGCGGAGCTTGCGATGCGTCAAAATCGCGCAAACAAGTGCGGCACGGGTTAAATCCCCGTGAAATTGCATCATGAATGCAGTTCGAAACAGCACGATTGGCGGCACTGATTCGCAGTCCTATGCCGCAAGTGGATGTGTGTATGAGACGCGAATTTGTGTTGAGGACAAAGTAAACTCCGTCTAGGTTGTTGTCTGGATTTTGCGCTTCGCCTTGGTTATGATTTTGGTTACCGCCTTGATTACCGCCGCCGATTACCAAATATCCGCCGGAGGAACAAGCAGCCAGCAAAAGCGCAGCCAACAGCAAAAATATGATGGCGATTTTTCGCATAGTTGAACCTCTGTAAAAAATTAGTTCGGAACTCAGAAGTCGGAGTTCGGAAGTAACGACGAGTTTTCCTGTCGCTGGATTTTTACTTCCGACTTCAGAACTCCGATTT